>Ga0190359_1000607_pt1 | contig 23883 bp, 21 predicted proteins | sample 48721823_MG_FD_161269 | JGI IMG/M metagenome (GOLD analysis project Ga0190359, IMG submission 161269) | Hydrothermal vent microbial mat bacterial communities from Southern Trench, Guaymas Basin, Mexico - 4872-18-2-3_MG | ecosystem: Environmental > Aquatic > Marine > Hydrothermal vents >... | reverse complement strand
AAACGCACAGTAATTTTACTCGCGTCTATGGGAATTTCCAGCGTTGTAACTGCCCTTATAGCTGATAGGTAAGCAGAAGCCATGTACTAATGAGGATAATATGGGCTTCCAAGAAAAAGTAAGAGTCGCATGTATTAACTTTCATACCAAGTGGGGTAATAAGGAAGAGAACTTGTCCAAGATGAAGGCTTGGGCTGTCAAAGCAGCCAGAGAAAATAATAACATCATTGTATTTCCCGAATTAGCATTGAGTGGTTATGAATGCAGCGAGGATATTGAACAAGGAAATGGTTCCTGCAGGATGCACCGACAATTAGCGGAAGAAATTCCTGGACCATCAACAGAAGAAATGAGCCGATTGGCGGAGGAATTGGATGCTTATGTCATATTCGGAATGCCTGAGAAGAGCCGAACAAAACCAGATACCCGTTACATTTCATCAGTCATAATCGGCCCTGAGGGGATCCTGGGTGTATATAGAAAACTTCATCTTGCTCCCCTCCCCAGATTCACAGAGACGCTGTGTTTTTCGCCAGGTGAGGAGGTGCCTGTATGGAAGACAAGATATGGAGTCATAGGGATTTTGATTTGTTATGATTTTTATTTTTTCCCTGAGCTGGCGAGGATAATGGCACTAAAAGGTGCTAGGCTATTGATAAACACCTCTGCCAGTGTGGCCGGACCAGGCAAACCCTATTTCATTGTCCAGCAGACGGGAGCTCGGGCGACAGAAAACCTTGTCTATGCTGCCAGTGCCAACCTGGTTGGAGAAGAGAGAACAAAAACTTATTACGGGCACAGTACGATAGCAGGTCCCAATACACCTAGGCCCGCCTTCATTTTTGCGGAAGGTGGCGAGACTGAGGAAATCGTGAGCGCAAGTTTGAGCTTTTCAAACCTCGATGCATATTGTGAATTACTGAGCTGGAAGAAAGACAGGCGCTCATGCCTGATTGATAGCGAGTTAAGTCGAATAGGGACCGGTCGGTCATAGCCAATATAATTTTGGGTGTCAGTGAGTAAAGAGGTGGCGGAGTAGTACTAGGCGTGCGACTTTAGGCCCAAGAAGAGAATTTGGAGGAACTTTTGCTCTTGTTAGAAAGTTCAATAGGGTGCGCAAAAGAATGAAGACTAAGGAGGCATCTCGTAATTGAACACTAAGGTAATGAACTTGGGTGAAGCTATTGATAGGTACGTCAAGCCAGGTATGACCATACATATGGGCCTTGAGGCAGGGGCGGCCGCTCGTGAAGTTGCAAGACAGTTCTGGGGCACCGATGCCGGCTTCACCCTTATTATGAATATGGTAGGGGGGCATCACGCTCTTAGTTTGATACACGGCGGACTAGTAAGAAAGCTTATTTTTACTAATTGTTCCGATATCTATCCAAGACCTTTGCCAAATCCGGTAGTGCAGCGAGCCTTCAAGGGTAAAACTATAGAACTTGAAAACTGGTCCTTGCTATCTCTGACTCAGGCGCTAATGGCAGGAGCTCTCAAGCTTCCTTTTATGCCGACTCGTTCCGTCGTAGGGAGCGACATGGCCAATGACAACAAACAGGCATTTATGGTTATAGAAGATGCATTTGGTAGCGGGGACAGGATAGGCTTGGTAAAGGCGCTGTGCCCAGATGTGTCGTTGATGCATGGATGGGCTGCAGATCCATTGGGCAATGTAATTCTTGCCGCACCAGCACGAGATGCCTGGGCGGCCAAGGCGAGCAAGGGCGGAGTCATAGTCACAGTAGAGAGGCTTGTAACCGAAGATTTTATCAGAAGTCATTCGTTACTGGTTAAGATACCAGGGAGTCTGGTTAACGCTGTTTGTGTGGTACCGCTAGGTGCTCACCCCCAAAGCATGAATTCACATAATTTGAGCGAATTTGAGGGGTATGAGCTGGATCATGAGTTCTTAAAAGATTTTCGAGAAGCGTGTGAAGATCCTTCCAGACTGGATAAATGGATCAATGAGTGGATATTAGATTGCCGTGATCAGAAAGCTTACCTGGATAAGGTTGGAGGAAGTCGTATCTGCGAGCTGAAGAATAGGGCAAATCCCTCTTCCCAACGAAATAATGAAACGAAACCAGAGGGATTTATGGACTACGAACCTTCTACAGCCGAGTATGCGATCATCGCCGGAGCAAGGAAAATCAAGGAGATAGTTATTAAGAAACAATATAAGACCATGTTTGCCGGCATAGGCTTAAGCGGCCTGGCCGGGTGGTGTGCTTATCACTTACTCAAAGAGGAAGATTATCATATTGACTTATTGGCGGCTGGCATAGGCTACGAGCCGTGCCCTGGTGACCCGTTGCTGATAAGCTCTGCTAATATAGCGACTTCGAAAATGATTTCTGATTGTCTAGATGTGCACGGCGTAAGTGTGGGAGGAGTGAGAAGTCAGTGCTTAGCAGTATTGGGCGCAGGACAAATAGATAAATTTGGGAACATTAATTCTACTGTTATTGAATCGCGTAGAGGAGATAAGATTTATCTTTCAGGCGCGGGAGGTGGCAACGATATTGCCAGTGCAGCAAGAGAGGTAGTGGTAGTTACAGTGAACAGGGGTAACCGGCTAGTTGAAAAGGTCTCTTATATAACCTGCCCAGGAACAAGAGTCACCACCTTAATCACTGACGAAGGAATATTTGAAAAAGTAGATTCAGAATTTGTCCTTAAGGGTTATTTCCCTACGCCTGGAAAGCCGGGAGAAACGGAAAGGGTCAAGGAAATTTCACAATATTGTGGCTGGGATCTAAGTGCATCATGTCAATTAGAAAGACTGCCTCCGCCAAATTCAAGAGAGTTGCGGTTACTGCGATCCTTTGATCCCGAAAGGGTTTTTCTTAAGTAAGATTAATTGATAAGTGTCAATTTCGACTTAGAACTTCGGATGAGTTATGGAGATCTAACACAATGGAGAGGGTGTCATAATGAGATGCTTTCTAAGCTAAATAGGTTAACGAAAAAGAGTCGCCCAAGACTTGGAATATGCATCGCATAATTTAGTGCGGATGACCACGTCAAATACTAGTAAAAAAACTTGAGGGGGGATACGATGGCTGAGAAACAGTTTCAACATCTATTTGCAGAAGCAGAAATTGGAAATGTAGTAGTGCGAAATCGTCTCGTTATGCTTCCTATGGCGAGACAGTTTCAAGGTATTAACGGTGAAGTCACCCAAAAAACGATTGATTATTTCTTAGAGAGAGCAAAGGGAGGTGTGGGACTGATCATTCTAGGCTCTACACGAGTTTTTCCGCCAGGCCATCAGTTTTTTACCCCCGCATCTCTTAACCTTAGTGATGATAGGTATCTCCCAGGGCATTGCGATTTAGTTCAGGCATTACATGCTCAGGGCGCAAAAGTCAGCATTCAATTTGGTCATATTGGAGGTCAAACAAGTGCTCCGAATGTAGCGGCTTCAGATGTGCGGCAGTATTTTTGTGACGGAACCCCTTATCACCAGCCGAGACCCTTAACAAGAAGCGAGATATATGATGTTATTGATTTGTTTGGCGCTGGTGCCCTCAGGGCCAGGACAGCTGGCTATGACATGGTGGAAATACATGCGGCTCATGATTACCTGTTTGGGAGTTTCTTGTCTCGCAAGCTTAACCAACGGACGGATGAATTTGGCGGTTCTCTGGAAAACCGCATGAGGATGCTGGTGGAGATGATAAGGCGGATGAAACAAATGGCAGGCAGTGACTTTCCTATCAGCGTTCGGATCAGCGCGGACGACTATTTGAAAGGAAGCATTGATTTGGCTGAATCTCCTAAGATGGCTAAAATATTAGAGGATGCAGGAGCTGACGTAATTAATGTATCCGCTGGGTGCCATGAGACTCAGCATTTGTCAAATGACATCATGCGGTTGGAAGAAGGTTTCAAACGTCCGCTTTTTGAGGCCATCAAGAAGGAAGTGGGTATCCCAATTATTGCGGGAGGAGGTTTTCGAAACCCGGATAAGTGTGAGGAAATTCTCGCCGATGGTGTTGCCGATTTTGTAGGAATGGCAAGAACATTTATAGCTGACCCGGAATGGCCAATAAAGGCAAAGGAGGGAAGGGTTGCTGAGATTCGCAGATGTATATCCTGTGGTGAGTGTCTTTACCAAATGGGTGGAAAATTCACTTATCCGCAGGGATGCACGGTCAATGCCGTTTTTTCGAGGGAGAGAGAATGGAGTGAAGTCAAACCATCTGAGGTTAAAAAGAAGGTAATGGTTGTTGGAGCTGGACCAGGAGGAATGGAAACGGCCAGAATCTCCGCAATGCGAGGGCATGATGTACACCTATACGACAAGAAGAAAGAAATGGGAGGTCAACTACTTGTTGCATCCAAACCACCCGGGAAGTACAGGTTACTCTGGATCCGCGACTATGAAGAATCCCAGCTAAGAAAACTTGGCGTTCAGGTTCATTTGGGAATTGAAGTTACTCCTGAGTTTGTGAAAAGGGAAAAACCGGATGTGATTATATTGGCAACAGGAGCTGTGCCTGCTGTTCCCAATATTGAGGGCATTGACAGCAATAATGTGGTAACAGCGGTAGATGTACTTTCTGGAAAGGTTGAGCTTACGAACCAGAGGATTGCTATTGCTGGCGGAGGAATGGTTGGAGCAGAGACCGCCGAATTCCTACTAGAAAAAGGAAACCAAGTGACCGTTGTTGAAATGCTTGATCTAATTGCCAGCGATATGGAGCCTACAAACAGGAGAGGGCTATTAGATGCTCTTCAGGAATACGGAGATAAGGTAAAGTTACTAACAAATCACAAAATAGTGAAAATAACGAGTGACGGCCTTGAGGCGGTCAAAGGAGAATCAGGGGAGAAGGTGACCATCAATGCGGATGCGATCGTTCTGGCTCTTGGGTCCGCCCCTGTGAATAAATTGGCTGAATCCCTGAAAAGAGAGAACATAGAATTTTACTGCATTGGGGACTGTAAAGACCCGAAAAACATCAGACAGGCCATTTACGAAGGTTCCCTTGTTGGCAGACAAATTTAGCTGAGGGATAAAATGAGCAACTTGCCACTTGAAGGATACAGGATCATAGATTTTGGCTGGGCTGCGGCCGCTCCAAGAGCTACTTGCCTTTTGGCGGACATGGGGGCCGAGGTTATTAAGGTAGAAACCCGAAAGCGACCGGATCCCGTTAGGTTTGGCCCTGATAACCTTCAAAGGGATCCAGAGATGGATCCGCTTTTTCATAGTATAAACCGTAATAAATTGGGAATCCTGTTAAACTTGACAACTTCTAAAGGGATTGACCTTATAAAACGGTTAGTTCGGATCAGTGATGTCGTAGTAGAAAATTTTTCCCCCGGCGTAATGGAACGGTTTGGTTTGGGTTATGGGGAGTTAAGGAAGATTAAGCCGGAGATTATTATGGTTTCATTTCCCGGAGTTGGCCAAGAGGGCCCATTATCTGATGTTGTCACTTACGGGCCCTCACTTGCTAGTCTGGCTGGCTTGGACAGCCTTGTCGGGTACGAGGGTGAGCGTGTTTTAGGTATGCAGCAGGCTTATGCTGATATCAATGCGGCACTTCATGGTGCATTTGCTGTTCAAATAGCTTTGTATCACCGTGATAAGTATGGAGAAGGCCAACGGATCGAGGTGGCCCAGATAGAGGCATTGCTAAGCACCATGCCCGAGCCAATTATGGAGTACACAATGACCGGGCGTGTCTTAGGCACACAGGGTAATACCAATCGAGTGATGGCTATACATAATAATTATCCTTGTAAGGGAGAAGATAAGTGGGTGTCCATTGCAATACTTACAGAAGAAGAATGGGCAGCATTTTGCAAAGCTATTGGTGATCCACCTTGGACAAAGAGGGAAGAGTTTGCAGACAGCTATAAGAGATTCTTGAACAGAAAAGAGTTAGATAAACTTATTGGAGAATGGACAAGGGAGAAGACGTCTTATGAGGTTATGGAAATCCTCCAAAAAGCGGGTGTAGCGGCAGCTCCTTGTGCAGATACAGAGGAACGTTACTTCGACCCGCATCTTCAAGAACGCCAGAACATTGTGGAAGTTGAGCATCCAGCGACAGGCGTAGACTTTATTCCGAATGTGGTTTGCAAATTAAGTGAAACGCCTGGTGAAATCCGACGTCCTGCTCCTATGTTAGGTGAACACAATGACTATGTTTATGGTGAACTACTTGGCCTTTCCAAGGAAGAGGTTGAGAAACTTGCTGAAGAAAAAGTTATCTATTGAATGGCTGGAGTCTTGGGTGGGTAATAGACGCGGCTGAGCCCATAATTTTCCCTCTTGGAAAACGGATAAGAGCGTGGGGTGTTCAATGGAAGTTGATACAGTAATAAAAAATTGCGCTATTGTGAGACATGAGGGCGTCTTGCGCGCTGGCTTGGCGATTGACAAAGGAAAAATCGTGGCAATTGCAAGAGACACTGATCTCCCTGCCGCAAGGACAGTGATTGATGGAGAGGGAAACTATGTGATCCCTGGGCTAGTTGATGCTCATTTCCATTTAGAGTACCCTCCTGGTGTAGATCCGGAAGAGAACATAAGGAGAGAGACTCAGGCATGTGCAGCGGGTGGGTGTACTACCATTATCCATTTACTAGCTCCTGCCGACGATATCCTTTCTAAAGCAGACGAGTTTGTAGAATTCTACCAGAAGCATGGCTATGTGGACATCGCTCTCAGTGCGAGAATTTATACAAAGGAAAATATAAAGCAGATTCGACGTCTCTACGATTATGGGATAACCAGCGTCAAGCTTTTACTTCCATATAAGGGGAGTGAAGCTGTGTGGAAAGGGCGAGTCGGAGGGATAGACGATGGAATCGTCTATCTTACCTTTGAAGAAGTTGGGCGGCTTGCAAAAGAAGGAAGAAACATATTTGCCAGGGTTCACTGTGAAAATGTAGAAATTTTCATGAAGTTAAAGGACAGATTTGTGGAAAAAGGCATAGAGCCGTCGTCCTGGAATGAAGTTAGGCCGCGGGTTTGCGAAGAAGAAGCTATGCGAAAGTGTTTGTACCTAGCGAGCGTTACGGAATGTCCTATATATGTGGTGCATATGACGATCAAGGAAGGGATTTCTTTGGTGGCGAAAGCTAGGTCAGAAGGGATGGATGTGACGGCGGAAACATGCATACAATATTTGGTGGGAAACAGGGAAAATGTAGACAGAATCTTGTCTAAGGTCAACCCTCCCATACGAGAGGCCGGTGACAACAGACAACTTTGGGAAGCGCTAGAGAATGGAATAATTGATGTAGTCGCAACAGATCATGCGCCTGTTCCAAAAGCCCTCAAAAGCGACCTTTGGGATGCGACGGTTGGAATTGCTGGGGCTGAAACATTTTTGCCTCTAATGCTGAGCGAAGGGGTAAACAAGGGGAAAATATCTTTAGAGAGGATGGTGGAGGTTTGTTGCTACAACCCAGCAAAGAGATTTGGTCTTGCTCCCCAGAAAGGGGTCTTATGTATTGGCTCTGATGCTGATCTTGTATTGGTTGACTTGAACAAAAAGGGTGTTTTGCCGGAAAAGCCTATTTATTCAGGTAGCGATTTTTCGGTGTTCGCGGGGCGCGAGATAAAGGGATGGCCAAAATTCACTATGTTAAGAGGAAATATTGTGGCAAAGGATGGAAAAGTGACTGGCAAGGCTGGATATGGACGCTATGTCACCGGCCAATAGAATCGCTATAGATGTTTTGGATTGTTTGAAGAGCGAAATCAACATATAAAATGGTTAATTTCTGAAATAACTAACAGCTAAGGAGAGAAATAATGAGCACGGAAACACTTATTTATGAGAAAGAGGATTATGAGGAAGGTTCGGTTGTTACGATTACTATGAACAGACCTGAGACCTTAAATGCGTTGAGTATTGAATTCAGTCGTGAAATAGACGCGGCTTTGCAGAAGGCAGAAGAGGACGACGATGTAAAAGCTATAATTCTGAAAGGTTCGGGAAAGGCTTTTTCAGCAGGTTATGATCTCACTCGCGTTTACTTCGTCTACGGTGGAGGTAGTGGAAAACCTGAAGATAAAAACAGGCGACCTAGTCAGCGAGCGCGGTTGGCATATGACCGATGGCGCTCGGAAAGCCTGCGCAGAATATTTCTCTTAAATAAAATAACAATAGCTCAGGTCCATGGATATTGTATAGGTGGGGGATTATATATGTCCCTGTGTTGTGACATGACAATTGCAGCAGAAGATGCAAAAATTGGGCACTCAGAGCAACGGCTAGGTTTTGCTGGCGCGATGTACGTGTTTCCGATTGAAATGATGTTGATCGGTCAGAAGAAGGCTAGGGAACTACTTCTGACCGGAAAACTAATAGATGGGAAAGAGGCAGAAAGGATCGGGTTGGTAAATCGCGCAGTTCCTGCAGATCAGCTTGATGAAGAGACCAAGAAATTAGCCAAAGCTATGACACTTCTTCCAAGGGACGGAATAGCTATTGGGAAAGCCTGTGCCCGTTTGGCCTATGATTCTATGGGGCTTACTTCTGCTTTTGGGCAAGGCTATATCGGCCATACCTTGTTCACCAATGTAAGGTTCGAAGCAGGAGAGTTTAATTTCCTCAAACGAAGAAGAGATGTGGGTGTTAGACAAGCTGTGAAAGAAAGGGATGAAAGATACAAGGGGCTAATAGACTAAAATGGTGAGTAAGTAAATCGTTTGGAGATAGTAGCACTTTGTGGTTAGCACCATGGAAATTTGAGGGAGTAAATGATGAAAAATTTTGAGTATGTTAGGCCCACTAACTTGGATGACGCTCTCGCTGTCCTTGAGGAGAAAGAGAATGTCTTTTTACTGGCAGGTGGAACTGATTTGCTGGTTCGCATGAAGTATGACTTAATCAAGCCTAGCTGTATCATTGATTTAAAAAACATAAGCTCACTGAGAACCTTTGAAAAGAGGGAGACGTGGGTATTCGGGGCTCTGACCAGCATAAGACATATTGAAATCTCTGAGGCTCTCAGGGACAAGATGCCTTTTCTATGCCAAGCTGCAAGTTCTCTTGGCTCTGTTCAAATAAGAAATAGGGGTACATTAGGGGGGAATTTATGCAATGCCTCTCCTGCAGCAGACATGGCTACAATGTTGCTTGCAATGGATTCCAAGGTGAAAACTGTTTCTCGAAATGGTGACAAAGTTGTTCCCCTGGAAGATTTTTTTACAGGCCCCAACAATACCATATTGAATAAGGGCGAGATTTTGACTGAAATCATTGTTCCAGAGGATATTGAGCGCTTTGAGGGCCTCTATTTGAAATTTGGCCCCAGAAAAGCCATGGATATAGGCATAGTGAATGTCGCATTGCTTTTGGATGTCGATTCGAAAACCAAGATCTGCAGAAGCGCCAGGATCGCTTTAGGTGCCGTTGCACCAACCCCAATAAGAGCAAAACAAGCTGAAGCTCTCTTATCTGGGAAAAACCTAGCCCCAGGTTTAATTAGTGAGGCTGCAGAAACGGCATCGAGTGAGACTAATCCAATCTCAGATTTTCGTGCCTCTGCCGACTACAGAAGAGAATTGGTCAAGGCCTTAATAAAAAAGGGAATAACATCAGTACTTAATCGATAATTCGTTTATGGACCCGCGATGATTCATGCTGCAGAAGAACGGTAAAATAGAAGATTTGTAGAATGGAAAATACTAACAATTTGGAGTCCTCCAGGAAGGCTTTGGAAATGAGCACCTCAGGGGGTCCCAATTACCTTTCTCTCCAAAAGGACTTGAGAAGCAAAAAAGGGGGGCAAGAGAAATGGCGAAAAAGCACCAAATTCGAATCACGGTAAACGGAGATCCTTATGAGTTGCTAGTTGATTCTAAGAAGATATTGCTTGAATTGTTGAGAGAGGATCTCGGCTTAACCGGGACTAAAGAGGGGTGTAGTGAAGGGGATTGTGGGGCATGTTCTGTGATACTTAACGGAAAAGTGGTTAACTCATGTCTTGTCTTGGCGGTTGAATGCGACAATGCCGAGGTTACTACGATTGAAGGGTTACAAGATGGCGAAGAACTACATCCGATTCAGAGGTGTTTCGCAGAAAGCGGTGCTGTCCAATGTGGCTTTTGTACACCTGGGATGATCATAACAACCAAATCAATGTTAGATGAAATATCCGATCCCTCTGAAGACGATATCCGGCATTACTTAGAGGGCAATTTATGTAGATGCACAGGATATGTCAAAATAATTGATGCTGTGAAGGAGGCAAAAAAAATCTTGTGCCAAAGAAAGGGAGAGTAGAAAATGACAAGTTTTTCAGCAGTAGGGAAAAGAATCCCTAATAGGGATTCAGAGGAGAAGGTGAAAGGAGGAGCAATTTTCGCCAAGGACATTAAGTTAAAAGGCATGCTTTATGGGAAAATTCTGAGAAGTCCCCTTCCCCATGCGAAAATCCTCAACATTGATGTTTCGAGGGCTGAAAGACTTGGTGGAGTGAAAGCGGTCATAACGTACAAGGACACGCCTCAAGTTAAATTTAGTTCAGCGCCAATTTGGGCTGACAAGTTGCCTTTAGAAAATGAAAAGGTTAGGTACATTGGCGACGAAATAGCTGCTGTGGCAGCAATAGATGAAGACACGGCCAGAGAGGCCTTGGAGCTCATTCAGGTCGAGTTTGAGGAGCTGCCAGCAGTATTTGATCCTATTGAGGCCATGAAGCCCGGTGCTCCCCTTATACATGACACTGTCAAAGACAATATATCAAAAAGAATCAAAATGGAATGTGGTGATATTGATAAGGCATTCAGGGAAGCCGACTTGATTGTGGGGGATACTTTCACCACCCAAGCTCAGTCACATTGCGCTCTCGAAACACATTGTTGTGTCGGTGACTGGAGACCTAATAATCATGTTATGATATTCACCAATTCGCAAGCACCTCATTCGCTTCGCCAGAATGTGTCCTACGCATTGAATATAGATGCTTCAAGGATTCATGTTTCCACGCCACATGTCGGCGGTGGGTTTGGATCCAAGATCGATTTGGATCCTTCTCATGTCATATGCATTATCTTGTCGAAGAAGACTGGGAGACCGGTGCTCATATCGCATACACGGCAAGAGCAATTCATGTGTACCAGAATCAGACACCCAGCAGTTCACGAACTGAAATTCGGCGTAAAGAAAGACGGTACGATTATAGCAAAGCAGGCAAAGGTTATCATGGATAATGGAGCTTACAACAGCCATGGTCCGGCTATTCTAGCTTATAATAATGTGATGTTTTCGTCGCTTTACCGGGTGGAAAATATCAGATATGAAGGGTATCTGGTTTACACCAACAAGAATTGGGGAGGTGCATTTAGAGGATTCGGCGATCCTCAGGCTACCTTCGCTCAGGAGTCTATGATGGATATGGTCGCCGAGCGATTAGGCATGGATCCTATAGAGCTAAGAATAAAGAATGCAAACAAACCGAACGAAATTACAGCAAATAAAGTGAGAATTACCAGCTGCGGTTTGAAAGAATCTTTGATGGAGGCCAGGCGTGTTTCTAATTGGGATGAGAAAAGGAAGAATAAGTCAAAACATAGAGGCTTGGGTGTTGCGTCAATGACTTATACCGGCGGCGGAAGCAGAGGGTCGGGCTATAATTATTCCGGGGCCACTATTTGGATTAACCCGAACGGTACAATCCACCTGCAGGTTGGGGCAAAGGACATCGGCCAGGGATCAAACACGATACTGCCCCAAATAGCAGCCGAGGTCCTTGGCGTTGAACCTGAATCAATAAGGCTAACGGCTTCGGACACTGATACTACTTTACCATGTATGGGGACCTTTGGCTCACGAGTTACTTTTTGTGCGGGTAGTGCTGTATTTAGGGCCGCTAATGAAATGAAAAAGATGCTGTTAGAAGAGGCTGCATCCATGCTTGAAGCCAATATACAAGATCTTGAGTTGAAAGACCAAAAGGTCTTTGTTAAGGGTTCGTCCTCTGTGTTTGTGAGCTTTGCTGATATTGCTTCTTCAGTGGAATATGGAAAGGAAAAGGCTCTCGTGGCTCATGGCTATTATAATGGACCTGAACTCACCGAAGATTTTGATCCGGTCAGTTACGTGGGATACCCCTCTCCTGCAATGGTCTTTGGTACGCACATTGCTGAAGTTGAAGTGGACCCTGACACAGGGAAGGTAGAGGTTGTTAATTTTGTAGCTGCTCATGATTTGGGAAAGGCTATCAACCCCATGCTGGCGGAAGGACAGATTGAGGGGGGAGTGGCACAGGGTGTTGGCTGGGCTTTGATAGAAGATCTACAATTTGACAATGGAAAGATCGTTAATCCAAATTTTCACGATTATAAGATTCTAACTATCAAAGATACCCCTAAAATTACTCCCTTGCTAATAGAAACAATAGATCCAAATGGTCCATTTGGTGCAAAGGGAATTGGAGAGTGCGCCATGGTTCCCACAGCAGCGGCGGTTGTAAACGCTATATATGATGCGGTAGGTGTGAGAATCAAGGAACTACCTGCTACTTCGGAGAAAGTTTTTACTGCTCTCAAGGCAGGAAGGAAGGAGACAAGTTAAGTTGGAGCTCTTTGTCGGCTTAACAGTTACCATAACGTGGAGAAGTTTACCATGCATGTGACACTCGATGGAATTAAAGTTATCGAACTGTCGCAATATATTTCTGGGCCATATTGCGGTATGCTACTCGCTGGGTTGGGAGCCGAAGTAATTAAAATAGAAGAGCCATGGACTGGCGATATAACAAGGAGATGTGGTCCCTTCCCAGACAACATTCCTCATCTTGATAGGAGTGGACTGTTCCACTATTTGAACCGCAGCAAGTATGGCATAACTTTGGATGTTAGAAAAGCCAGAGGGCGCGAAATATTTTTTGAATTGATCAAAGATTCTGATGTGCTTATCGAAGACATGATGCCCCAGGCAGCAGAACGTTTGGGGCTCACTTATCCTCATTTGAAAGAAGTCAACCAAAGACTTATCGTTGTTTCCATTACTCCTTTTGGCCAGAGTGGCCCTTACAAGAACTATAAGGCATATGCCATAAATGCTAGCGCAATAGGTGGAATGAGCTTGATTGTAGGCGAGCCTAACAGAGAACCATTGACTCCGCCTTTTGCGCTCGGTCACTTTCAAACTGGAATCATTGCTGCTAATGCGGTAATTTTTGCCTTAATGGCGAGAAGAAAGATCGGAAAGGGTCAACATATTGATATATCCGAGGCCGAGTCATGGTCAATCTTCCACACTGGCAATGCTGTTTCCGCTTTCATCTATGCTGGGCGCAAGAGGCAAAGAACCGGCCATAGAACGTACGCTCCCTACCCTTATACCATATTACCGTGTAAGGACGGATACATTTCAATGATTGCCTTGCGCGGATCTGAATGGAAAAATTTTCTCGAAATAGTGGGAGACGGAAAGGTGCCTGAGTGGTATTCATCTGATGAGAGGTTTAAGGACCGTTTAAAAGCAGGTATAGAATACGCCGACGTACTTGACAGATTGCTATCGCCCTGGCTTCTATCCCATACAAGGGAGGAGATATTTGAACGATGCCGGGAGAAACACGTTCCTTTCGCTCCTGTGAGGAATATGGACGAAGTTGTAAATTGCGAGCACTTAAATAAAAGGAAATACTTCAGAGAAATAAGATTTTCCGAAGACCGTGGTTTTAGATGTCCGGGGCCACCTATCAGGTTTTCAAGAACGTTGTGGAATTTTAACGACACAGCTCCATGTCTGTCTGAATATAATGAAGAAATTTATTGTAAGAGGTTGCGGTATTCAAAGGATGAGTTGGCCCAATTACGAAGGATGTGCGTAATATAAACCATATGGAGGAGTAGCGAAAATTTCTGCATCCGTGCATGTTCAAAATTACCGTCGTCTAACGATCGCCAGCGTCAATCATGGGACACCGAGGAATTTTTGGGCATTTTAGGGAAATTAGAGGAAGGCAGTCATGCAATATGAGTACTTGTTTCATAAAAAGCAAAATCATATCATGATTGTCGATTTCCCTGATATTCCGATACGCCAAGTCGACAAACTTCAATTGGCCAACGAGCTGCGTGACCTCTTCAGTGGGTTGAGCTGGGATAGTGAGGTGCGAGCCGTTCTTGTAAAATGGAAGCAAAAGCAAAGGCCTTTATTGGAAGAAAATTGGACTGACGGTTTTTACTGGCTTGAAGAAGACAACATGAGACAGGGGTCTCTAAGCCTACCGGTAGAACAACTTGAAATCCCAGTAATTACTTGTATCGAAGGATATGCAATAGGGCAAGGCTTGGAACTAGCATTGGCAGGCGACATAAGGGTAGCTACAAAGGGATCGTGGTTTGGCTTGCCTCAAATCCAGATGGGACTAATCCCTTGGGATGGCGGAACTCAGAGGCTCCCTCGTCTGGTGGGAAAGTCTAAGGCCCTTGAAATGATCCTTACGGGTGAGATCATAAATGCCGAAGAAGCTCTCAGGATTGGCTTGATACATAAAGTCGTAGAATCCGGTCGCCTTGATAAAGAAGCCATGGATATGGCTAAGACGATGTGCACGAGAGGTCCTGTTGCGCTTAGGTATGCGAAGGAGGCGATCAAAAAGGGCACGGAGATGCCCATCGAACAGGCCTTACGCTTAGAAGCCGATCTTTATCTGCTTATCCATACTACAAGAGACCGCACCGAAGGAATAACAGCCTTCAGGCAAAAAAGGAAGGCCATCTTCGAAGGAAGATAGCAGGGATCTAACACTAAGAGGGTTCTAATGAGTGCTTTCGAGACAGTGATCTATGAAAAGCGAGAGACAGTTGCCTATGTTACTCTCAATCGTCCAAAGGAGTTAAACGTTTACAACATTCGCATGCGTGATGAACTCTATGAGGCCTTAAGCGCTATTAGAGACGACGATGAGATTAGAGTTGTGATTTTTAAAGGCGCTGGTGAGAAGGCATTTTGTGCTGGCGCGGACCTAACAGAGTTTCTCTCGGCCCCCCCACCGGTTACGGCCCGTAGAGTGAGATTTGGTAGAGACGTTTGGAGACTTTTCTTGCGTCTTCCTCAACCCCTGATCGCGGCCCTTCACGGTTATGTTTTGGGATCAGGCATAGAGATGGCGCTTTGTTGCGATATCAGAATTGCTTCAGAGGACGCTCAGTTTGGACTACCTGAAGTTGGCTTGGGTATCATACCGGCTGCTGGAGGCACCCAAACACTACCTAGAGTCATAGGACGATCAAAGGCCCTCGAAATGCTCCTTACGGGCCGCTGGATAGACGCGGATGAGGCTTACAGATGTCAGTTAGTAAACCATGTCGTACCTAGGAAAGATCTACTGAAATATACAGAGGAGCTTGCTCGTAAGATCGCATCCTACGACCCTGTTGCGGTGAGGTATGCAAAAGAGGCGATTATCAGAGGATTAGACATTCCGATTTCTCATGGTCTGGATATGGAGAAGATCTTGGCTACCAAACTTTTTCAAGCACTTCGCCAACAAGGAAAAGAAAGAGGTGCGGAAAGCTCATAAGAGCCCGGGGGAGGCATCAAATGAATACCACGGATTTTTTGAGTATATCTTGTGCGATATGCCCTGAGAGAACACTCATGATCTTTGAAGGTCAACGATGGTCCTATGTTCATACAAACGAGCGTGTAAACAAACTTGCAGATAGTCTCCGCAGACACGGTGTGAAAAAAGGCGACCGTATAGCTATGTTAGAAGTAAATTGTAATCAGTATATCGAGGCGTATTTTGCGGCAGCAAAGTTAGGGGCAATATTTGTACCACTTAATTTCAGGGCAAAGGTAGAGGAACTCTTCTATATGATTTCCAATGTAGAAGCAAAGATGATCTTGGTGGGTGACCGATATCTACAGATGGTTAATGGTATGTTGCCTAAACTGCCAAGTGTGAAGCAGTGTATTACGTTGGGAAGAATGACCAAGGGTACCTTGAGGTATGAAGACCTTATAGAGGCTGGATCCCCTGGTGAGATAACGACTGAGATCGCAGATGACGATATAACCATTCTAATGTATACTGCAGGAACTACGGGTCGCCCAAAAGCTGTACCACTTAGACACAGTGCATTTGTATCTTATGTATTGGAAAATGTACAACCGGCTGATCCTGAGATAGAGGAAAGAAACTTACTTACAGTTCCATTATATCACGTTGCTGGGATACAAGCTGTGCTTGCGGCTGTCTATGGTGGTAGGACTCTTGTGCTTATGAGGCAATTCGATACTGATGAGTGGCTTAAGATAGTTGAAAAAGAGAGAGTAACAAGAGCAATGCTGGTACCAACCATGCTCAAGTGGATCATTGATCAGCCTGATTTTGAGAAATACGATCTAACGAGCCTCGAAGTGATCACTTATGGTGCTGCACCCATGCCATATGAGGTGATAAAGAAGGCGATCGAGAAAATGCCCTGGGTAAAATTCATCAATGCCTACGGTCAGACGGAAACAGCTTCTACTATAACGGCCCTGGGCCCAGAAGATCACGTAATTGAGGGGACTGACGAAGAGATAGAGAAGAAGCTCAAGAGGCTCACCAGGTCCATAGGGAAACCCTTACCCGATGTAGAGATAAGAATCGCTGACGAAAATGGAAATCCTCTCGGTCCTGTGCAAGTAGGCGAGATTTGGGTGAGGGGACCTAGGGTCATGAACGGATACTGGGGTGATGAGGAAAAGAGCAAGGCAGTACTGAATGAAGATGGGTGGCTGCGGACGGGTGATAAAGGCTGGATGGATGAAGACGGATATATATACCTTGAGGGTCGCGCTGATGACATAATTATCAGGGGAGGGGAAAACATCTCGCCTGAGGAGGTTGAGGATGTGCTTTATTCGCACCCAAAGATTGAGGATGCTGCGGTTATCGGCGTTCCTGATCCAGAATGGGGTCAGGAGCTACGAGCCATTGTTGTGCTAAAGAAAGGGAAGGAAGCAACTCCAGAAGAGATTATGGAGTACTGTAGATCAAGATTGGCCGGATTTAAGCGGCCAAGGTCGGTGATTTTTGTTGACTCTTTACCGCGGAATCCGATGGGTAAAGTTCTGAAAAAGGAACTTAAAGAGAAGTATGGACAGGCGTGACTTTTTGGTAATTGCTTCAGAGATAGAGGAGGTGTGATAGAAAATGGCCAATGAAGTTGGTAAAAGGTATGTTTGTAAGAAATGTGGCGCAGAGTATATAGTAACAAGGGGTGGAAAAGGAAAGCTCTATTGTTGCGGTCAACCGATGGAAATTAAGAAATAGTTTCTTGGTATAGAAAAAGATTCGAGGTGAACAAAATGAGTCAGCTTGGCAAACGATATCGTTGTCAGGAATGCGGTACTGAAATTCTTTGCACTAAGGCGGGCGAAGGAGATCCAGTTTGCTGCGATAAGAAGATGGAACTTGTGGAACCTAGGCCTTTGCCTTCATCTGACTAACCTGGTTGTTTCAACGCAATTTCTTATTTACTCTTAAGCTCAGCCTCCCATTTCCATTTAGTGATGTGGAGGCTGGGTGATTAATTTGAGGTGTGGTTAGGCCTTGTTTCGTTGAAATGCCAACGGGAATATTTTTTCATTATCAGCAAGGTGAAAGGCTTGAGGATTTTCCCCAGGCATTAGAGGGTATTCTGGAGAGGGACGATATTTTCTATTATGATGCACTCTATCCCACAAAACCAAAGTCTCATTTTGAGTTGGAACCCATTTCTATAGAAACTCTTTGTAAAGTCCATTCCCCTGAAATGATTGACCGAGTGAGGGCTACGGAGAATTACGAAGGAGCTCTTTATTCGGCATCTGGTACCCTGCTAGGGGCAGTTAAGGTCTGGTCAGGTGAACTCACTAATGCATTTGTTTTCACAGGATATGGAGATCATCATACTGGGAGCAAATTTTTCGGCGGTGGATGTTACTTTAATGGCGCTGCTATAGCAGTACGTGAGCTACGCGATAAGTTTGGTGCTGAACATTTTGCTATTATTGATACAGATGCTCACCATGGCGACGGTACCTGGGAGTTGTTTGAAAACGATCCCAGTGGGCTCTACATATGCTTTTGTACTGGCTCCTCACAGGAGAAGAACCAAAACGTCAATATCCACGTGCCTTATGGGGTTAAGGATTCGGATTATCTTGCGTTGGCAAAGGATGCCTTTCACAAGAGGGTGAAAGCCTTTCAACCTGACATCATATTTTGGAATTGGGGATATGACGGGACTGTCGGAGAATATGGCGACATAGGACTAACTCCCAATTTCCACTTGGGTTTGGCCATGGAGATGAGAAAATTGGCTCAGGAAACTTGTCGAGGCAGGCTGGTGGTGGTTTTATGTGGTGGTAGCAAGAGAGAATTAGCCAGGTACTTGATTCCCCGTATAATTATGATCTTAGCTGGCCAAGAATAAAGATCCTTGTATGGTAGATCGCTCAGAGTGAAAGGCTGTCGAGTTTTGTCGAACATAAGGCTGAGAAACAAAGACACAACGCTGCCACAAGACAACTGTTTGTACATAAACGGTCTTCGGTTGCACTATCTTGATTGGGGTAACAATGGCTGCCAAACTATGTTGCTCCTTCACGGGTTCATGGGACATGCTCACGTATGGGACAACTTTGCCATAAACTTTAGGTCCGATTATCACATAATAGCTCTTGATCAGCGAGGGCACGGAGAAAGTGAGTGGTCGAAGGAGGGCGCGTATGCTATAGAAGATTATTTTGTAGATCTCATTAATTTTGTGGAAACTTTGGGCTTAAGGGATTTGATTCTTATTGGCCACTCTATGGGAGGCCGAAATGCCTTATTCTATGCGGCATACAATTATGAGAAAGTGGCACGCCTTGTTTTGATTGATGCGCGGCCAGGTCCCAGTCGACAGTCCTCCCAAGCGCTAAGGCATCTTCTTGCCAACCTTCCGCTTAAGGCGGTCTCTATTGCTCAGGTGGCACAGCGAATCCATACAATATATTGGTATCTTTCATGGAAAACATGCTATGATAGCGCCAGTTATGCTTACAAGCAACTGCCTAACGGAACATTCGTTCCCAAATACGACACAAGAATGAGCCAGCAGTTGGAGTACGGTGGCTATGCGGCCGAGGAACTCTCCCATGTGATGCAAAATATTGCTTGCCCCACTTTGATTGTTCGAGGAGAAGAGAGTCCGTTCCTGTCTCGGCAGGAAGCCAAAAGGATGTGCGAGATCATACCGAAGGCGGACTTGGTTGAAATACCGAGATCTACTCACCTGCCCGTTCAAGAAAACAAAGAGGCCTTTAATGAGGCTATCCTTGCTTTTCTAGATAATTGATTGTTTGTTATGGATGAGCTAGCAGCGTGTCTGTAGTTTCTAGGCTTTTTGGATATGAGAAAGAAGCCGCATAGTGATAACGGTAAGTTCAATTTGCCCAAGGAAGCTTTGATTGCCTCAGGTGTAAAAGAAGGTGATCGCATTGCTGATTATTTGGCTAAGCTTGATCAGTTGAACCAGCAATTTGTTCGTGAAATGAAGCCTAGTGATGATCTGCTGAACAAGGCAAGTCTTCTTTTTCGGTGGCTGTGGCTTAAAAAACCGGCCCGTTATCAATTGGGAGGAAGCTTCGGGCTAGATGAGGTCATTGATGCGCAGCTAAGCAAAGATACCCAAACGGTGGGGAACTGCTTGGGGCTGACGTTACTTTATAATTCTCTTCTTCTGAGAATGGGTATAAAGGCAGAAGCATTGTATTTGGAAGAGGCTTTTGGAATTGGCCCTCATGTGCTGACGATTCTCAGGATTAGATGCAGCATGATCGACGTTGAAAATATCTTGCCTAACGGATTCGGTTATAAAGGACATGTAAATAATCCGTCGAGAATTAGGTGGCAAGATAAAGATCTGGTTGCCGATATCTACCATAGTGCTGGAAATGAATCTTTTCAAAGGGGGGATCTTTCGGCAGCACTAAATTATTACAATGCCACCATAACTCTAAATCCTCACTACGAAAGAGCATGTGTTAATAGGGCCATTTTGCTGGACAAGATAAAGATGGAAAAGGTGTGAAGCCTTAAGATTGAGGCACTTTTATGAAGAGGACACGTATCTGCGACCTCCTCGGAATTAAGTACCCTATTATTCAGGGGGGCATGCTATGGCTCGCCACTGCTGAGCTTGCAGCAGCGGTTTCCAATGCTGGCGCTTTGGGCATCATCAGTCCTTTGGCAGGAATGGAAAGGCATGGAGATCCTTTTGAAAATCTTAAAACCCAAATAACTAGGGCCAAAGATTTAACAAGAAGACCTCTCGGTGTCAACATTCCTTTGGATTTAGAATATAGCGGACTTCTTATAGATCTTGTCCTCAAAGAAGGGGTTGGAATTGTGGTTACCTCGGCTGGAAGTCCTGAACATTACACTGAACTGCTACGCCGAGAGGGAATCAAGGTTCTCCATGTTGTCAGCTCTGTCAGGCAAGCACAGAATGCGGAATCATGCAATGTAGATGCAGTAATTGCAGAAGGAGTAGAGGCAGCAGCTCATAATGGACGTGACGAAATACCATTATTTTCGTTGATTCCCCAAGTTGCTGACTCTATTTCTATTCCAGTAATTGCGGCTGGCGGTATTGTCGATGCAAGAGGAGTAGTTGCGGCAATTTGCCTTGGCGCAGATGGCGTACAGTTAGGTACCCGTTTTGTTGCAGTTAAGGAAAACATTGCAAGTCCAAAATATAAGCAAGCCATTATAAATGCTAAAGATACAGACACGGTGATAACATGCCGTAAACTGGTTCCTACAAGGAGCCTGAGGGCAGAATTTTCCAGGCGTCTGTTAGAATTGGAAGAGTCGGGGGCTTCAGCCGACGATATCAGAACTTTTTTGGGGTACAGTCGAGCAAGAAAGGGCCAGTTGGAAGGGGATTTGGTTAATGGCGAGGCATACTGTGGAGCCTCAGCTGGTTTGATAAAAGAGATACTTCCTGCCGCCCTCGTGGTCAGAAAACTGGTCGAGGGTTATCAAGAAATCCTAAAGAAATTAATCTGAGATGTAAAAATATGTGGAATTAGTCTGAGGACGAAAGTTGATATTTTGAAATTATGGAAACTAAAGCCCAAAAAAATAGTCTTTTGCAGGGAATACGAGTACTGGATTTAGCTGACGAGAAAGCCAGCTTCTGCTCAAAGCTTTTGGCAGACCTTGGAGCTCGTGTCATTAGGATAGAAAAGCCTGGCGGTAATCCCTCAAGGCAAATAGGACTATATTTAAAAGTTTCTCCTTGTTTTCAACGGAGTCTTTCCTTCGAGTTTAATAATATGAACAAAGAAGGGATTACACTTGATTTGGAAGATGACGAAGCCAGAGAAATTTTCGTTAAGCTAATAAAGACAAGTGATGTTGTGGTGGAAACCTTCACACCAGGATACCTGGATGAGCTAAAGCTGGGTTTTGAAGATCTTAACAAGGTAAATCCGCGTTTAGTCTTGGTCTCAGTAACCGGTTTCGGACAAACAGGACCTTTACAAAAGAACAAATCGTGTGATTTGGTGGCCTCCGCTGTGGGTGGTCAGATGTATACAACTGGGTGTCCTTCTTCTTTTCCCCTCAAAATTTTCGGGTCGCAAAGCTACTTCGCTGCTTCTCTTTTTGCAGCAGTGGGCACTCTCTTAGCTTTACGTCGAAGACGCAAGACTGGAAAAGGGGAACACATAGATATCTCGCTCCAAGAGGCCGTAATCGCCACATTGGAACACGTTATGGTGCGATTCTTTTTTGAAAATACTATAACAAGAAGACAGGGAAGTCTTCATTGGAATCGTCTTTTTTATATTTCACCGTGTAAAGACGGGTTTATCCAGATGACCTCGTTTCAAAATTGGGAGACTCTTGTTGAGTGGGTGGATAGTGAAGGAATGGCGGAAGATTTAAAAGATGAAAAATGGAGGAACGAAGAATTCCGATATGATCATATTGATCACGTAATCAAAGTAATTAGCAAATGGACTAGGACTCATAGTAGGTATGAACTTTTCCATCTAGGACAGCTTATGGGATTTGCATGGGCACCTGTTCAGAGTCCAAAGGAAGTTCTGGAATGTCGACATTTGAAAGCAAGGAAATTTTTTGAAGATGTAGAACTTCCAGGGTTTGATAAGAGCACCAAGTATCCTCGATTTCCCGCCATATTCAATCCACCATTGCCATCTGGTTCCGCCTGTACGAGAAAAAGAGCCCCTTTGGTTGGAGAAGATAATAAGGAGATATTTGGAAAGCAAATCAAGCTTAGTGATTACGAGATGCAAAGGCTTTCGTCTAAAAGCGTTATTTCGAAGAAGTACAAAATGAATGACGGACCGCTCAGCGGAATAAGGGTTCTCGATTTCTCTAGAGTATTGGCAGGCCCCTACGCAACAAGGATATTCGGGGATTTCGGAGCCGAGGTAATCAAAGTGCAAACAAAGAAAACTGCCAATGGCGCCGAATCCAACACCAGTGTATACTTTAGGGCCTGGAATCGTAACAAAAGAAGCATCACTTTGGACATGGACCATTCTGAAGCAAGAGACCTGGCTTTGAGGATAGCATGTATCAGCGATGTAGTGGTAGAAAATTTTTCTCCGCGAGTTATGTCAAACTGGGGTCTTGGTTTCGAGAGACTTAAGAAAGACAAACCTGATATTATTATGCTTAGCATGTCAGGGATGGGCCAAACAGGCCCCTGGAAAGATCTTGTTGCTTTTGGAGCTACGGTGCAATCTCTTGGAGGCCTGACTTATCTTACCTCCTACGATGCCAAATCCCCCATAGGGCCTGGATATGCTTATGCAGACGCAATCGCTGGTCTCTATGGGGCATTTGCTGTGCTGGCTGCGTTGGAATTTAGAGATAGAACTGGGGAAGGTGTTTATATAGATCTGTCCGAGTATGAGGTTGTCTGTTCACTGATTGGACCCACATTGATGGAGGCCTCCGCTACCAATGGTTCAAGAATTTTTCCGGCCGGGAATCAGGCTGTCGATGAATCAGCGGCGCCCTATGGATGTTACAAATGTCTGGGCAGCGATAGATGGTGCACAATCGCCGTATTTAATGAAACACAATGGCATGCCTTATGTAAAGTATTGGGTGGGCCTGAGTGGTCTAGAATGAGAAAATTTTCTAGCCTGGCCAAAAGAAAAGAGCACTCAGAAGAGCTCGACAAATTCCTTGAATCTTGTACAATTAAGTACCATGCGGAAGAACTTGTGCATCTTCTCAACGAAGCGGGTGTTCCTGCTGGAGTCGTTCAAAGTGCCAAAGACCTGGCTACTGATCCGCATCTATTGCATCGGAACTTTTTTGTTCGTTTGGAAGATCCATACTTCGGGGAGACGATTTTAGATAGGTCGCCGATTCGTTTTAGAGAAGATTCACCACCAAGAAATTGGAAGCCAGCGCCTCTATTTGGTGAGGATAACCGATATGTTTTCGTTGAATTGCTAGGGCTTTCAGAAAGCGAAGTGTCTTCGTACATTAAAGAAGGCGTTATCAGCTAGATATATCGTAGCATTGAGGATCTCTATTGCCATGGGTAAGGAGTTTTGCGCCGAAGCCCATCACAGGTTATAGGTGGTTAAGTGTATTTAGAAAAGCTACTTGAACTCAGGCCAGAGCAGCCAATCTATGGATGTCCAGTTTAGGGCTGTATTGGAAAGCCGGGTTATTCCCATGAAGGGAGATTTCTTGCCTGGTACAGGGTCTCGCGGGGAAGAGGTTGAGCCTCTGATAACTTGGAAATCAATATGGCATGAATTGGCATGAAGGAAAAATTGGAAGCCTTTTCAATTGCAGATCTCGTCTTAATTAACGGAAATGTGATTACTCTCAATCCAGCCCAACCTAAGGCTAAGTGGATTGCGATAG
>Ga0190359_1000606_pt1 | contig 23885 bp, 23 predicted proteins | sample 48721823_MG_FD_161269 | JGI IMG/M metagenome (GOLD analysis project Ga0190359, IMG submission 161269) | Hydrothermal vent microbial mat bacterial communities from Southern Trench, Guaymas Basin, Mexico - 4872-18-2-3_MG | ecosystem: Environmental > Aquatic > Marine > Hydrothermal vents >... | reverse complement strand
TCCAGGCCCGGGGCCAGGTCCACCGGCAGGTCCTTGAGCGAGTGCACCGCCAGGTCGGCCCGTCCTTCCAGCAGGGCCCTTTCGATCTCCTTGGTGAAGAAGCCCACTCCCTGCTGCTGGCCCAGGGGTACGTCCCTGTGGATGTCGCCCGAGGTCTTCACCACCAGGATCTCGGCCGGGCGGCACAATCCCTGCTTCACCCGCCGGGCCTGCTCCAGCGCCAAAGCGCTGCCCCGGGTGGCTATTCTCAGCACCTGGCCTTCGCTCATGTCAGCCATCCTCCCGGCAAGCAGTGTCGTTGTTGACGGCGTCGGGCTCCCGTAACAGGGTCTCTTTCACGGTGCGGAACACCTCCCCGGTGTACTCGAGCACGATGTTGCGAAACTCCTCCTGCAGCCGGTAACGCAGCCTCTCGTCCAGGTCGCCGAAACGGCGATTCACCAGGCGGGGGATCTCCTCCCCCACCAGCTGGCGATGGTGACGCTGGATGGTGTCGAGCACGCCGGTATAGGCCTGCTCCTGGCAATAGGAGGCGAACTCCTCCACCGCCCGATCCACCAGCTGCCGTGCTTCCGGGCTGGGACCCTGCTCGCCGGTTTGCCGGCGGTGGAAATCGACCAGATCGTCGAGCCCCACCACCTGCACTTCCGCCGGCAGGCCCCGGCGTTCGACCTGCTCGGGAATGCCGATGTCCACCACCAGCAGGGGCCGGTCGCGCCCGGCGGAAAAGTGCTCGGCCCGCACCACCGGCTCCAGGGCCCCGGTACAAACCACCGCCGCCCGCACCTGCCGCAACGCCTCGGGCAGCCGCGACAGCGACAGCCAGCGCTCCTGGCCGTCTGCAGGAAGGGTACGATTGACACGCAGCGGGTCCATCCCCAGGGCGCCGTTCATCACTCCCAGGACGCGCCGGCCGATACGTCCGGTGCCCACCACGGCCACCGGCGGGCGCTCGTCCAGGTCGAGGTGGTAGCGCAGGTACTCCAGGGCCAGCGAGTGCACCCCCACCGCGGCGCTCCTGATGCAGCCCCGCCGCAGGGCAATGCGCACCAGCCGGCCGGCAATCGAGCCCAGGCCGTTGAGAACGCGCGAGGAGGTCCGGCGCTGGCGGGCCTTTTCCAGCGCCGCGTACAGTTGCCCGGCGATCTGGCGTTCGCCCACCACCAGCGATTCCTGGCCGATGGCCACCCGGAACACGTGGCGGGCGGCCTCCTGGCCGGTGAAGACGTAGGGGCGGAACCAGGCCGCGGCACCGGGGCCGGCCAGCTCCACCATCTGGCTGCGCAGCAACTCGGCCGTCCAAGTCGGGTTGGGAGTGGACACCAGCCACTCGTTGCGATTGCAGGTGTTGAGAACGACGAAGCCGTCCGCCGCCTGCTCGGCCACGAGTTGGCAAAACAGCTCGCCCACCCGCTCCTCCGGCAAGACCAGCGCCGAGCGCACCCGGCTGGGGGCCAGGCGGAAATCGCAACCGACCACCGCCAGCGGCAGTTGTTCAGCAATCGCCATGGTCTCGCTCTCCTTCGCCCCCTCCCCGCTGCTGCAGGTATACCGCAACTTCCCGGGCAGCCGCCACTCCCGAGGCCACGGCGTCTTTCAGGCCCACTCCCTGCAGGTAGTTGCCGGCGAGAAGCAGTCCCGGCAGATCATGGAGCCGCTGCCGCAGCAGCTCCATCCGCTCCAGGTGCCCGCACACCAGCTGGGGAATCGCCTCCGGGTAGCGGCGTACCTGCACCAGGGCCGGTTCCCGTCCCAGGCCGGTCAGGGTGCGCAGGTCGGCCAGGGCGATGTCGGCCAGGGGGCCGTCGTCGAGCGCCAGCGCCCCGGCATCGTGTACCCCGCCGATGAAGGCGGTCAACAGCTCGCCGCCGGGCGGGGTGCGATCGGCAAACAGTCGCGAGGGGAACAACACCCCCAGGCTGCGCACCCCCTGGCCGCGTGGGGCCAGGAAGCCGAAGCCGTCGGGTATCTCGGCGCAACGTCGCTCGAACCCCAGGTGCACCACCGCCACCGGGGCCATGGGTACCGCGGTCACCGCCCCGGCGGCCTCGGCGTCGAGCGGCTCGAGCAGGCTGGCCGCCGGCCCCGGCGGAACCGCCAGCACCAGGGCGCGGCAGTCCAGCGAGCCCCCGGCATGTTCCACCCGCCAGCCGCCGGCTTGCCTGGCCAGGCCCCGTACCGGAGTGTCCAGGTGCAGGCGCGGGCCGAGCTTTGCGGCCAGGGTCGCCGTCAGGGTGCCCAGCCCGCCCGAGAAGCTGAGCAGTCCCTTCACCGGGAGCGGCTTCCTGCCCGCGGCCGCGAGCTCGGCCCTCCTCTGCCGGCGGTGCTTCATCGCTCCGCGGATCATCGAGCCGTGCTCCTGCTCGAAGCGCCAGAACAGGGGAAAGGCCGCCGGCGCGGATAGCCTGGAGATATCGCCGGCGTAGACTCCGGAGATGAACGCCCCCGCCAGCACCCGGGCCGCCTCGGGGCCGAAGCGCCTGACGAAGAAGCGCTCGGCCGTGTCTGTGGGATCGCCGCGCTGCCTGGTCCGGAACGGCTCTTGCAACAACCTGAGCTTGCCGCGGAACGAAAGCAGCCGGCTCGCCAGGAAGGAGAGAGGTCCGCCGAATACCACCCGCATCCGTCCCTGGCGGACGATGAAACGTTTTTTTGCGGCCGGCAGGCTTGCGGTCATCTTGTCCGCCAGGCCGGCTTCCCGGGCGACTTCCACTATTGCATCGGCCGAGGGCATGAAGGTGTGCGGGCCCCCCTCCAGGCGGAAACCGTCCACCTCCATGGTCTGCACGTTGCCGCCCGCTGTGGCCTGCGCCTCGAGTACCTCGACATCGATGCCCGCCTGCATGAGCCTCCAGGCGCAGCTGAGGCCTGCCGGTCCGGCTCCCACCACCACCGCCTGCCGTTCAGCTTCCACCGGTGTCCTCCCATCCGGCCCGGCCGGCCGCCTGCCTCACCGCGGCCGCCATGCCGTCGATGAATGCGGGGTCGTTGCCGGGCACCTGCGCCCTGTCGAATCCCGGTATTCCTGCCTGTTGAGCGACTTCCTGCGCCTCGACGTCGAGTTCGTGAAGCGTCTCCAGGTTCTCGCAAACGAACGACACCGGCACCAGCAGCAGCCTCCGGCACCCCTCGCCGCCCAGCCGGCGAATCTCGTCGTGCAGGTAAGGACGCAACCATTCACCGCGACCGACCCTGCTCTGGAACGCCAGCCTGGGTTCGACCGAGAGTCGTTCGGCCACCGCCCGGACCGTCTCCCTGGCCTGCTCCAGGTACGGGTCGCCGGCGTCCACCAGACTCCTGGGAATACCATGCGCGCAGAACAGAACCGTCGTGTCCTCGCGCATCAGCTTGCCCGCCGCCCGGGCCAGGGAAGTAATGAAACCATCCAGCCGGGGAAAGGAATCAAGCCTGATGGCGTCGATGCCCAGCCGCCCGGCTGCCTTCTCCAGCGACCGGTAGGCGGTGAGCGTCGTGACTCGAGACCACTGGGGATAGGCGGCCAGACCCACCACCCGCTTCACCCCCAGCTCCAGCAGGTGTTCCAGGGCATCGGCGGCGCAGGGACGGGAATAGCGAAAACCCAGTTCCACCGCGAAGCCATCTCCCAGTTCCTCCTGCAAGGCCGCCACCTGCCGGCGGCTGTGTTCGTAGACGGGGCTGGGCAGCCCTACCCGGCGATAACGCTGGAGCACCTCCGGGGCACGCCGGGTGGCGATGCGACGGGCCAGCCAGGGCCGTAGCGGCCAGGGCAGCGGCATCAGGTGCTTGTCGGAAAGCATGGCCCGGATGAACTCTCCCACCCCGGCTTCGTCGGCCGGCCCGCCGGTGTTCATCCACACCACGCCGATCGCGGGAGCCGAGTTCATATCGTCCTCGAATAGACCCGCTTTCCGCCGTCCGTCTCCAGGTAGCGGTCGAAGGTCATGCATATGTTGCGGATGAAGAATCGACCGATGTCGGTGACGCGAATCGTCTCATCGTGGATCTCCACCAGCCCGTCTCGAACCAGGGGATCGAGCCGCTCGATGTCACCGGCCAGGTAGGCGGTGGCGTCGATATCGAAGCGCTGGCCCAGTGCGCGCAGGTCCAGGCGGAAGTTGCAGAACAGCTCCAGCAGCAGCTCGCGGCGGATCTCGTCGTCGCGGTCGAGCAAAAAGCCGCGGAACACCGGCAGCCGGCCGGCCTCCACGCCCTCCAGGTAGGCCGGCAGGGGTTTTTCGTCCTGGGCGTAGGTGGAGCCCACCGCCGAGATGGCCGAGGCGCCGCAGGCCAGCAGGTCGAGACCGCGACCGGTGGTGTAACCCATGAAGTTTCGGCGCAGGGTGCCGGCCTGGAGTGCCCGGGCCAGGGAATCTTCCGGCAGGGCGAAGTGATCCATGCCGATGGGCAGGTAGCCGGCGGCCAGGAAGCGATCCATCAGGGCCAGGAAGATCTCGGCCTTGGCCTCGGCCCCGGGAAGGCCGAGCTTCTCCAGCGCTCGCTGGTGTCCATGGATCCAGGGCACGTGGGCGTAGGAGTAGAGCGCGATGCGGGTGGGCCGCAGCTCGATGACCTTGTCGGCGGTGGCCAGGCAGCCGGCCAGCTCCTGGCCGGGCAGGCCGTAGATGAGATCGAAGTTGAGCAGGTCGACACCGCGGCCGCGCAGGTGTGACACCACCTCCTCGACCTCCATCAGCCCCTGGTCGCGCCGTACCGCACGCAGCACCTCCGGGTCGAAATCCTGGATGCCGAGCGAGAAGCGGTTGAAGCCGTGTTCCAGAAACACCTCCAGCTTCTCCTCGGTGGCGGTACGGGGATTTATCTCCACCGACTTCTCGGCATCGGCCTGCACCGCCCAGGTATCGTGCAGCGCCCGCAGCAGACGGTCCAGTTCGCCGGCCTCGAGGAAGTTGGGGGTTCCCCCGCCCAGGGCGATCTGCCGCAGGGGCCGGGCCGGGTCGATGATGCCGGCGGCCAGTTTCATCTCGGCGATCAGGGCCGAGACGTAGCGGCCGGCCTGCCCGGCGTTCTTGGCCACGAAGGTGTGGCAGCCGCAGAACAGGCAGCGCCGGCGGCAGAAGGGAATGTGCAAGTAGAGCGACAGGCCCGGGTCATCGGCCAGCTCGTTGCGGGCACGCCAGCGCCGCAACAGCTCCTGCTCGTCCACCGGGCCGAAGTGGTTGGCCGGCGGGTAGGAGGTGTAGCGGGGCCCGCGCACGTCGTACTTGCGGCGCAGCTGCTCGGGTATGCGCCGTGGGTCCTGGGAGCTTACCGGCCGCTTCATGACCGCCATTCCTTGACGGCGCCGACGAAGGCCGCCACGCCGTCCGGCGGGATGTCCGGGGTCAGCCCCTGGCCCAGGTTGACGATATAGCCCCGCGGGCCGGCGGCGGCGATGCCGGCCCGTACGGCGGTGCGGATCTCCGCGGCCGGGCGCCTGAGCAGTTCCGGCGAGAAATTGCCCTGCAGCGCCCGGGCGCCCTCCAGGCGCCGGCACGCCTCGGCCAGCTCGAGCGAGTCGTCGACCGAGAGCACGTCCGGGCCGCAGCCGGCCGCAGCCTCGAGCAGCTGGCGGCAATTGCGCAGGTACAAAACCAGCGGCACCCCCAGCGGCCGCAGCCGCTCGAACAGTCGCCGCGTCCAGGGCGCGGCCAGCTCGGCGTAGCAGCGGGCGTCGAGCTTGCCCGCCCAGGTGTCGAAAAGCTGCACGGCATCGGCGCCGGCTTGCATCTGCACCCGGCACAGCCGCTCCACCGCCTCGGTGAGCAGCTCGAGCAGGCGCTGGTAAACCGCGGGCCGCCGCTCGGCCAGCTCGACGACCCGGGTCACGCTCTTTTGCGGGCCCCGCTCCAGGCAGTAGGCGGCCAGGGTGAAGGGGGCGCCGGCAAAGCCGATGAGCGCCCGCCGCGGGTGCAGCCGGCGCGCCAGCTCGCTGACGATGCCACCCACGAAGGCGAAGGCGCCATCGCCCAGGGCCAGGCCGTCGAGTTCCCGGCCGTCCGTCACCAGCGGGGAGATGCGCGGCCCGCCCGCGTCGTAGGTAACGCCGAAGCCCAGCGCGTCCTGGACGGTGAGGATGTCTGAAAACAGTATGGCCGCGTCCATGCCGAAGCGCTCGAGCGGCTGCAGGGTGACCTCCACGGCCAACTCCGGGGTGCGCATCAGCTCCCAGAAGCCGTGCCGGGCGCGCAGGGCCTGGTACTCGGGCAGGTAGCGGCCGGCCTGGCGCATGAGCCAAACCGGGGGCCGGTCCACGGGCTCCCGACGGCAGGCGGCCAGGAATCTCTCGCGTGCGTTCATGCCTCGCTCCTCGGGGCGGAGAGGGTTTCCCGTCCCTGGCTCCGTGCCTAGCACGCCGGGCGCAGGCGATTGTCACCGTTCGGCAACGAAATGTCACGACTTTGTCAGGTCGTCCACCACCCTGCCGCCTTGACGGCAAATTGTGACCATGGTAACATGACCATGGTCATTTGAAAGGGGGCAATCATGGCGCAGCCGTTCGACAAACGTCTCCAGGTCTCCAAGTCGCAGTTCAAGCCCCGGGCGCTGGAGTACTTCCGGGAGGTGGAACGAACCGGGCGCGAGATCGTCATCACCGACCGGGGCCGGCCGGTGCTGCGTATCGTGCCCTACCACCGGGACGTGGAGGAGCAACTGGCCTGGCTGCGCGACTCCGTGATCGAGTACCAGCGCCCCTGCGATCCGGTGGCCGAGGACGACTGGGAGTCGGGCCGTTGATCGTGCTCGACACCCACGTCCTGGTGTGGCTGGTCGCGCGGCCGGAGCAGCTCTCGACGCCGGCCCGCAAGAGTATCGCCGCGGCCAGGAAACAAGACGGCATCCTGGTCTCGTCCATCAGCGTCTGGGAAGTGGCCATGCTGGTGACCAAGCAGAGGCTGGTGCTCACCATGGCCGTCGAGGAGTGGCTGAAGCGGGTGGAGGCGCTGCCTTTCCTGCATTTTGTACCGGTTGACAACTCGCTGGCGTTGCGCTCGGTAACCCTACCCGGCCGCCTGCACGGCGATCCGGCCGATCGCCTGATCGTGGCCACGGCGTTGCGGTTCGGCGCGCCACTGGTCACCCGGGACCGGCGCCTGCGCCGTTATTCCCACGTGAAGACCATCTGGTAGGGACGGCCCGCTCAGGAAGGCGCCTGTAGCAGCTCCGGTCCGTCGTGGGCGGGGTTGTTGACCAGGGTGGACACCGGGCGCACCTGCAGGGGAGTCTGCCGGGAGGCGTCGACCAGCCCGGCGAGCTCCTCCCGGCCGGGAGCCGCCGCCAGCCAACTCCGGCCCACCTCCGCCGGCAGCACGAGCGGCATGCGCCCGTGGATCTCGGCGAGCGCCGGGCCGGCCGGGGCGGTGACGATGGTGAAGGTCTCCAGCGGCCCGTCCCCGGCCCTTTCCCAGCTGTCCCACAGGCCGGCCAGGGCCAGGGGACGGCCATCGGCGGCGCCGACGAAAAACGGCTGCTTGCGCCCGCCCGCTTTCTGCCACTCGTAGAAGCCGTCGGCCGGCACCAGGCAGCGGCGCCGGTGCAGCGAATCGCGGAAGGCCGGCTTTTCCGCCAGCGTCTCCACCCGGGCGTTGATGAGCCGGTCGCCGATCTTCTCCTCCCGGGCCCAGTGCGGCACCAGTCCCCAGCGCAGTAGGCGCAGCCGGCGCTGCCCGCCTTCTTCCAGCACCACCGCCGCGCGCTGGCCGGGGGCGATGTTCCAGCGCGGGGCCAGCCCGGACGGCAGCTCGGTGACGCCGAGCCCGGCGAAGAACTCCGGATCCAGTGAAAACAACGCAAAGCGTCCGCACATGTCTTCTTCCCGTACCGTCGGAGAAGTCTATGGCTGCTTCAACCGACGATCTCGTTCAGCCCGGCAATCACCCGGGCCAGCTGTTCGGGCGTGGCGGTTCCCAGGCGGCGCCCGATACGCTCCACGGCCAGGGTGCGCACCTGGCTGATCTTCACCCAGGACCTCCGGGGCAGGAACTCGCCCGCCAGCTCCAGGGTCAAGGGAAAGCCGGCCCGCTGCGGCCGGCTGGTCAGGGCCAGGGCAATCACCGTGCCCGAGCGCTCGTTGAAGACGTCGTGGCTGATGACGAGCACCGGTCGCCGTCCCGCCTGCTCGTGTCCGCGAACCGGGTTGAGATCGGCCCAGCGAATGTCCCCCCTCAGTATTCTGGCCATTCGGCCAGCTCCTCTCCCATGCCTTCCTCGGCCAGGTTCTTCTCGAAGGCCGCGTCCAGCTTGGCGCACTCACGGGCCAGGCGGTCACGATCGAGACGTTCGAGCTTCTCCCGTACCGCGGCCTGGATGGCCGCGCTGCGGTTGGGAAACACGGCCTCGCCCACGAGGGTGTCGAGGCGCTCCAGCATCTCGGCGTCGATGGTTATTGCTACCTTGGCCCGGGGCATGATCAACCTCCTGGTATGATGTTATATCATACCCCGGCCTCCGGTCAACCCCCGAACCACGGGGACAGGCACAGGAAAAAGCGTTTACGGATCAAGTAATTAATGTACCCGGCAGGGGCACTTCCCTGGCAACTACTTGCTTTTGAAGACAAATATCGAAAGAACGCGTCTCTCTCCGGGTATCACTTTGATCTACAACGTCTTTCCTGCGGGCCTGTCCCCGGTGTCAAACGCGGTGTCAAACGGGGACAACGGCAAACGACACCATGCGGGAATGCTACCCGCCGCCGGCCAACTCGACGATGTCGCGGAGCAGGCTTTCCAGGTGCCCGGGAATGCCGTCTGCAAAGGCCGGCCGGCCGGCGAGATCCGCCTCGATGAAGGCCGGGTCGTAGGGCATGCCCCCTAGCAGGTCGATGTCGCCCAGCCCCCGGCGGATGATCTCCAGGTCGCCGTCCCCGCGCACCTTGTTGGCCACCGCGGCCACCCGGGTGAGACCGATGTCGGCGGCCAGGCGCTTTACCGTGCGCGCCGCCTCCAGCGAGCGAGCCCCCGGTTCCACCACCACCAGCATGAGATTGACCGCCTTGGCGGTGGCCCGGCCCAGGTGTTCCACCCCGGCTTCCATGTCCATCACCAGGGCATCGTTTTCGTAGAGCACCAGGTGCTGCACCAGGTTCTTGAGCAGCACGCTCTCCGGGCACACGCAGCCCGACCCGCCGTGATCCACCGTGCCCATGACTATGAGGTGGACACCGTCCTTGACGGTGGCGAAGCGCTCGGGGATGTCGTCCACCCGGGGATTCATCCGGAAGAACCCTCCCATGGTGCCGGGCTGGGCACCGGTGCGCTCGTAGATGAGATCGTTCATGTTCACTATGGGCTCGATGGGCAGGGCGATGCCCAGGGCCGCGGCCAGGCAGGGCACGGGGTCGGCGTCCACGGCCAGCACCCGCTTGCCTCCCGCCGCCAGGTGCCGCGCCAGCAAGGCCGCCAACGTCGTCTTGCCCACCCCGCCCTTGCCGCTGACCGCCAGCTTCAGTCCCTTGTCGCTCACCGCTCACCTTCCCTTCTCCGCACCTGGCCCACCAGCCTTCCCACCACCTGGCCGCCCAGCACGGCGATGTCCTCGGTGCAAAGGTAAGCCGTGACGGAGGGTTCGTAAAGCAGGTTGCCGGTGGCGGGGAATTCCTCGTCGGCACCGTAGACCAGGACCACCACCGGCACCCGCGGCAACGGCCACAGGCGTACCGCCGCATCGCCGAAGTCGGCGGCCTCACCTCCCAGGCTGCGTCCGGCCTCGAGCAGCAACCCCGGCTCGGCGCCGAAGGCATCGGCCAGGGGAACTCCGGTGCGCGCCCGGTAGGCGTTGAAGTAAAAGCCCCCGGCCGGCACCTGCTTGAAATCGATGAGTTCCCCGGGTGGCGGCAGCGGCGTAGTGGCGGCCAGGTAGTGCAACACCAGGATGCGCTCCCAGATGGGCATCTCGGTACCGCTGCCGGCAAATTCGATGCGTCGCGCGCCCAGGTCCACCCGTGCCACCAGGTGGAAAAAATCCAACTCGACGAGCGCGCCGGCCCGCCGCGCCCCGCAACGCGCGAGCTGGGCCGGCCAGTCGACGGCCACTAGCCGCCGCCAGGCCTCCTCCTCGGCGATGCGGTAGTTGCCTTCCTCGTCGGTGCCGGAGGCCGCGCTGTCGGCAAAGAACACTCCGGGGGCCGGGCCGTTTCGCTTGGCTGTTGGCATGGCCACCTCCGCGGGGCGCACTCAAGTAAACGGGCCGTGCGGCGGCAACCGCACGGCCCGTGAAAAGTCACATCACTGCCAGGATCGACAATACGACTACAGCTCCAGCCAGGAATGGCTGTAGAGCGTCTGGCCCAGCAGCATCTTGGTGGTCTTGGCGAAGCGCACTTTCTCTTCCTCGAGACCGGCCAGGTCGGGCGGGTTGCCGTCCATGACGGCATTGACCACTTCTTCCAGGTCGGGCCGGCCGCCCTTGGCCAGGTTGAGGATCTCGGTATCCAGGCCGTCGAGGATGGCCCCGGTCAGGCCCACGTGCTTGAGCATGAGCAGGTAGCACTGGTTGATGAGCGGGCGCAACTCGTTGGGAGAACCGTTGGAGACGTTGGACAGGCCGCAGGTGTTGGCGTAGTCGGGAGCCATGTCACCGAGCATGGCGATGAACTCGGTGCAGGAACCCACCTGCTGCTGCTGGCTGGAGACCGGCACCACGATGGGATCGATCCAGACATCCTCGTGGGGAATGCCGAACTCGTCGGCCTGGGCCATGAGGATGGCTCCATTGGCGGCACGCTCGTTGGAATCGCGGGGAATACCCTCGGTGCCCAGTACCAGGGCCACCGCACCGGCGTCGTACTTCTTGGCCAGCGGCCACAGGGCCTCCATGCGTTCGGGCCGGGCGGATATGGAGTTGATCACCGCCTTGCCCTTCTTGGCCTGGTACACCTGCAGGCCGGCCTCGATGGCGGAGACGTTGGAAGTATCGAGGTAGAGCGGCAGGTCGGTCACCTCCTGGACGGTCTTGACCACCCACTGCATCAACTCCTCACCACCCTTGCGGGCCGGACCCAGATTGATGTCCAGCAGATCGGAGCCGTTGGCCACCAGCTTCTCGGTCAGTTCACGGATGGGGCCGGCGTTGCGTTCCTTCATGGCGGCGCCGATTTTCTTGGACATGACGTTGATATTCTCCGCAATTACCCTAAACATGTCTTCCTCCCAGGGGACGTTGCCACTGACTGCCAACCGGCCGCATCAGCAATCAGCCGGCAAATTTCTCGCGCAGGAAAGCGGGTATATTGGCCGCCTCGCGCGGGCCCACGTGCACCTGCCAGTCCGAGCCGACCTCTTCTTCGAGGTCGCCCTGTATCACCGCCGCGTAGCCCGGAATGATGATGTTGCGCTTCTGGAGCTTGTCCTTGATGCCGCTCTTGTTGATGAAGGAACCCAGCAGGTCGCCCACGAACTTGCCGGCAGCCCAGGCGGTGAGCACCGACAGGCCCTCGGTGTCCAGCACCGCCAGGTAGGACGGTACCCGGCTGTTTTCGATCTCGCCGGAGACGATGAAGTAGGTAAGCGAGAAGTTCGAGGTGCACAACACCGGGCTGTCGGGACCGGGATTGTTGATCTCGTAGATCTTCTGCTCGGTCTTCATGGGCCGCTGCGGATCGGTGTAGATGTTGAGCCGCTCGAGCAGCAGCGGGAAGAGGTTCTCGCCCTGGAAATCGCTGAGCACGATGATGCCGGCATACTTGGCCAGCAGCAGCGCGGCGTAGAGATTCTCCAGCATGAAGTCGTCGGTCATCTCGAAGGGCAGCACGATGGTGGGGAACCCCAACTGGCGGAACTTCTTCTGGACCGCGGATTCGCGGATGCGGATTTCGTCCTGCAGGGCCGCCAGGATCTGGCGCGAGCCGGGATCGATTACCAGGTCTTCCACGCCGGCATCGTTGAGCTTCTTGGTCAGCTCGGCCAGGGCCTCCAGGCCCTCGGCCTTGACGGCCAGGGGCAGCTTCTTTTCCTTGGCCAGCTTGCCCATGGCGTCGGCGTTGTCGGCGGTGGCCGCGTAAAGCAGCGGCTTGCGCGCGGCGGCCACCTCCACCGCGGCGGTCATGAGCTCGGCGTTTTCGGTCATGAGAATGATGCCGCGATCGGTCTTCTCCACCACCTTCTTCACCAGGTTGACGAACTTGCCCTGGTCACCGCTCGAGGCCTTCACGGCCACGGCGTTGCTCTTCAGTATCAAACCCACCCGCTCGTAGACCAGGTCGTTGAAGCGCTCCAGCTTGCCGTCGATACTGGCCTCGTCCTCGTCGTCGCTGACCAGCACGGCCAGCCCGGTGGGATTGAAGAAGGTCTTCTCGTGGCGAAACAGCACCGTCTCGCCTCCCACCTTGAAGGCGCCGTCACCGGTGCCGATTTCCACGGTACGAATCGGCGGCGCCGACTCGGCGGCCAGCTTCTGCTTGGCCTCCTCGGAAACGTAGGGGCACTGGCTGAGCTCGGCCTTGCCGGCGGCCAGGTTCATGGCGAACGCCAGGCAGGTGGGCACCCCGCATTCCTTGCAGTTGGTCTTGGGAAGCAACTGGAAAATCTGAATACCTGTGAGGCCCATATCGATCCTCCCGCGAATGGGTTGTTACATCATGGGGTCCATGGAAAGCGCCGGATGTTCCTTCTCGGTGAGGAAGGGCAGGATCTCTTCCTCTGAGGTTCCCACCGATTCGTCGGCGATACGTTCGAGCAGATCGGGCACGCCCTCATCGGCGGCGCGCTTTTCGAACTTCTCACGAAGCTCTTCCTTGAGCCGCTTGGGCATCCACACGATGCGCTTCATGCCGCCCTCGGCACGGATGAACTTCTTGGAAGTGATGTAGTTCTTGGAATGACCCACGAACCCCGGGGTGACGGCCCCGCCGCCGACGGTGCCGGCCAGGGTGGTGAACTTCATGCCGCAGGGGGTCATGCCGTTGTAGTCGCGGTCGACGATCATGATGCCGTTGCAGGACGGCGCCAGGGCGGCGATGCACTCGAAGCAGCCGCAGGAGGTCATGGGACTGTCCATGATGGAGTAGGCGTTGTAGAACTCCACGTTGCCCCGCGAGGCCTGCTTGACGAAGGCATTGACGCCTTCCCACTGGCCCTTGTGCTCGTCGATGGACTTGCCCTTCTCGATGGGCTGGTTGGGACCGGTGGGGTTGATCTCGAAGGCGGCCTTGCAGTCCAGCCAGGAATAGGCGCCGCACAGGCCGTTGCGCTCCGGGGTGACCACGCAGACGTGGTTGGGAGCGAACGACTGGCACAGGGTGCAGGAGTAGAAGGTGTTCTCGTCCTCGTCGGTCATGCCCTCGATGCGGGCGTCGCGCTCGGCGTAGATCTTATGCGCCTGGTCCAAAACCTCCTTGACCTTGGCTTCGTCGGTGTAGATCTTCACCTGCACCTTGTCGCAGATGCCGCCGAACTCCTGGTGGTATTTGGCGTGGAGGATGGAGCCGATGTGGCTGAGGCGGAAACCCTTGTCATAGGCGTCCTTGGAAACGCGGTACCAGGCGATGTCGCGCTGGCCGATGTGCATCACTCCCTTGGCGTAGTTCACCAGGTGGTGGATCTGCCGCTCCAGGATGGGCTCGAAATCGCTCTGCATGGTGCGCCCGGCCACCTCGACCAGTACCGCCATGCCGAAGCGGGCTACCGGTTCCACCTCGTCGAGGTCGGGACCGATGACCTCGATCTTGCCGTCTTCCACCTCGTCCATGGGCTTGGAGGTCACCAACTCCACCACCGTGGGCGCCTTGGGACCGCCCATCTCGGCGAAGATGGCGTCTCCGCGCACGCGCTCGCCCTCGAAGGCGGGGCCGTAGGAGACCGGCACCGGCACCTTGGAGACGGTCACCTTCAGGCCGCGTACCTCGACGGCCTTGGACACCAGCTTTTCGTAGGGGATATTGGACACCACGTGCTCGTAGGTGCAGATTCCGGTGGGCAGCACCTCGGGGATGGGGGTGTCGGCGATGACCGGGAAGCCGTAGTTCACCGCCCCCAGGCCGTTGGCATACCACTCGTCGGAGACATCGCCGAAGGTCATGGCGAAGGCGAAGATGCGGTCCTTGTTGTAGATGAGGATCTTGCGGAAATCGCCGGGCTCGAGACCGCCGAAGCTCATGGCCGCGCGGGTGGCAAACCCCATGGAGAATACCGCCGAGGCGGTGTTGGGCCCGAAGGGCACCAGGCGGGTGGGCCAGCCGATCTGCACGCCCGCCTCCTGCAACTGCTTGGCCATGTGCCGGCCCTGGGTGTCGGCGTGCATGAACACGTAGAGGTTCTTTTCCTGCAGCTCGGTGGCAATCTTCACCGCCGTCTCGACGTTGTCGGGAGCCCCCAGGATGGCAGCGAAGCCGGGTGCGGTGCCATCGACGAACTCGACACCACGCTTTCTCAAGATGACGTCGTCGGCCGCTCCCAGCCAGATTTTCTCCTCGGTGGGATCCTCGCCCGGCTGGTAGAAATCGGGATCGAGCAGGTAATGATCGATGGCCTCCTCGATCTCCTCGGCAAACAGGGTGGCCATGCCGGCGTCCAGGGCCGGGGCCAGGTAGGGCAGGTGGTGCTTGGCCCGTACCGGCGGCGGCAACAGGGCGCGGCACCGCTCCAGCACCGGTTTCATGTCACCCAGGGTCTTCACGGGAATTCCCAGGATGCCGTAGATGACGGGCAGGTAGTAGCCGGTGTTGGGAAATTCCACTTCCTTGTCGGGCCCGAACTTCTCCAGGGCCTCCTGGTATTTCTTCTCCGTGCGTTCAATGATCTTGTAGGCGCCTCGAATGCCCGCCGATGCGATAATCTTTGACATGTTACCAATCCCTCCAGTCGCTTGGCCAGTGACGGACTGCCTCAGCCCGCATCCAGTTCCCGGCGCATGGCCATGTCGTAGAGCACCCGCTCCTTGGCCTTGTCGATACCCAGGGCGGCCCGCTTGTTGTCGATCTGCTCGATCATCTTGCGGGCCATCTCCGACGGTTCCTGGGCGAAGTCCCACTTGCCGCCCACGATCTGCTCGTACTTGTTGAAGAGCAGGTCGGTGAAGCCGGGTGCTCCCGCGGTGGGCCAGGTGGTGCCGAAGACGGTGTAGACTCCCGAGGCCACGAAGTAGTGGCCGATGGAGATGGCCTTCTCGCTCATCCACTCGGGAGCGGCGCCGGCCGCGGGCAAATCGGAAATGTCGTCGCCCAGGCCGCCTTCCTTGACAACCGCGGTGGCCGCCATGAGGATGCGCGAGTTGTCCACGCAGGAGCCCATGTGCAGCACCGGCGGAATACCCACGGCCTCGCACACCTCGGCCAGGCCCTTGCCGGCCTCCTTGGCCGCCTCGGGCAACATCAGGCCGGCCTTGGCGGCGGCCAGCGCCGAGCAACCCGTCTGCAGCACGATGACGTCGTTGGCGATGAGTTCCTTGACCAGGGCGATGTGGGCCGAGTCGTGTACCGTCTTGGGATTGTTGCAGCCCACCACCCCGGCGATGCCGCGGATGCGGCCGTTGATGATGTTGTCGTTGAGCGGCTTGTAGGCGGCCCGGAACATGCCGCCCAACAGGTAGTTGATGGTCTCGTGGGAGAAGCCGGCCACCAGGGTGTTGGTGGTCTGAGGAATGTGGGTGGTGCCCCGGTTGGGGTAGTTTTCGATGGCCATCTCCACGATCTTGCGGGCGATCTCCTCGGCGTGATCCTCGTCGAACTGGATGTGCTCGGCGCCCGACATCTTGGCCCGGTAGTTGGTGGTGATGAACTTGGTGTGGTACTGCTTGGCGATGCGCGGCAGGGCGTCCATGATGCACTGCACGTCGACGGCCATGAGATCGACCGCCCCGGTGGCCAGCGCCAGCTCCTGCTGCAGGAAGTTGCCCACGTTGGGCACGCCGTGGCGCATGAGGATCTCGTTGGCCGAACAGCAGATGCCGCCCAGGTTGATGCCCTTGGCGCCCTTCTTCTTGGCCTTCTCGATCATCTCCGGCGCCTGCGACACCACCATCACCATTTCCGACAGCGTCGGCTCGTGGCCGTGGATGACGATGTTGACCTCGTCTTCCTTGAGCACGCCCAGGTTGCACTCACCGATGATGGGCTGGGGGGTGCCGAACATCACGTCCTGCAGCTCGGTGGCCACCATGGAGCCGCCCCAGCCGTCGGCCAGCGCGCAACGGCTGCCCTGCTGCATGAGGTTGACCGGATCCTGGTCCACCCCCATGTGGGTGCGGTGCATGATCTCGACCACCTCGCGATCCACTCCGCGCGGTTCCATGGAATGCTGCTTCCAGATCTCCTGGCGCTTCAGCGGCGCGCGCTTGATAAAGGGGATGGGCCCGTGCTGTTCGCCGAAGATGGACAGGGCTTTTTCGCCCACCTCGATGGCGATGTCCTGCATGGCCCGATCGCCTATCTCCACGCCGAAGTCGAGCGCCAGCTGCAGCAGCTTTTGCTCGTCCTTGATCTCGTAGCCCTTGGCCTCGCCCTTGGCCGCCGCCAGGAAGGTCTCGGCGACGCCCCGGCCGTGGTCGGAGTGGGCCGCCGCTCCGCCGGCGATCATGCGCACGAAGTTGCGTGCGGCCACGGTGTCGACATCGACACCGCAAACGCCGTACTTGTACTTTTCCTTGTCGGGCATGACCCGGCAGGGGCCCATGGAGCAGATGCGGCAACACTGGCCCTTCATGCCGAAGCCGCACTGGGGCTGCTGCTTGGCCAGGCGGTCCCAGGAAAAACCGACCGGGCTCTCCTCGCAAGTTGCGAAGACCTCCTCGCAAGCAGGATCGACGCTGCGGGCTTTTTCTTCCTTCTTCTTGATTTCCGCCATTTGCTTCTCCTTTCCGCCTTCCCCTCGGTCCGCAGTGGTCACCGATCAGTCGGCCATGAGCTCGCCGACCAGCTTGCGGGTCAGTTCCAGAGAACGCGGATGGCACAGCACCAGGATGTCGGCGCCGGCCGCCAGCAGGGTGGTGGCCGTGGTGGTCTCCATGAGCACGCCGCGCTCGGTCATCTTGCCCATCTTCATCTCGCCGTCGGGCAGCTTGCTTTCCTTGGTCTTCCACACCTCGCTGCCCACGTTGCAGTACAGGGGGAACTGCAGGCGCTCGTCCTGCTGGGTGAGCGCCGCCATGCGCGCCCGTTCCATCACCGAGTAGGTGTACTCCAGGCCGTAGCCCAGGCCACCCACGGTGGGATCAATGAGGATGTTGTCGTCGGTTACGCCCAGGTTGCCCAGCAGCACGTTGAGCTGCTTGGCCAGGTTGATGTCGATGGGGCTGGAGGCGATGGCCACGTGCTTGTAAGCCAGGCAGGCGGCGCCCAGCTGCTTGTGGTTCTCCTCCTGCACCGGTCCCAGGCACAGGCGGCGGCCATCCAGGGCCTCGGCCACGGCCTTGAGCACCTCGGTGTCCTTCTCGACGTTGGCCGTGCCCCAGACGCTGATGGGCACGTCGACCGCCTCGGCCACCTTCTTGACCACCTCGACGGCGTGATCGGACCCGAGGTTCTTGTCGTTGGGATCGGTGCCGGTGAGGGTGACCTGCACCAGGTCGGCGCCCAACTCGACACACTTGCGGGCCCATGCAGCCGGGTCACCCATGACGTCGCCGTACACTTCCTTCAGGGCCGGAGCATAGCCGTCGGGTTCGATGTCGATGATGTTCAGCCCGATGCGCGGAGGCGCCGGCATCTCGCCCTCGAAGGTGTAAAAAGGAAAGGCCGTCTCCCCTCCCACCGTGAAGGACTTGTCGCCTTCTCCGACCTTGATTGAGCGAACGGCACCGGAGTACGTTCTCTTGGCAAGTTCGACCGTCATGACAACTCCTCTCCGCCCATCGGGGCTGGCAAGGTAGATTCAACAACGTGGCAACACGTGATCTCCACAAACACGCTCGTCCCTCGCGGGACGACTCCTGCTGCGGGTGACACCGACAGACACGCTCATGCCGGCGTCTTGCGCCTTTCGGAACCGTACCAGTCGTTGGAGAACCAGTAGCGCTCCCCGGACTGCAGGTACCTGAGCATCTGCTGGCGATCGCCCAGCTTGCTGCGCCAGCGAATCGGCTCCTCGGGAAGACCTTCCTCGTAGGTTTCCCCGAGAATCTCCACCTCGCTGCCATCCCAGCGTTCTTTCTTGATCTTTTTCTCGCCCATGGAAGCTCCTCTCCTCCGGTTCGAGATTCACACACCCCCCTTTGCCACAATGCGTTGCTCTCCTATACCCAGGGCGAGGCCTTTGCAAGCATTTTTTCCCTGTAATAAAAAGCATCTATAGGAAATATACAATCTGATTATTATTGGGCAGGGAGGCGGCACCTCGCCAATCGGCCAAGCGACCGGAAAATCGGCCGGTTCAGCCCACGATCCGGGGCAATACCCCGGCCAGCGAGTCATACGTGGGGTTGCTTGCCGGAAGCTCGACTATGGGACGGCCCTCGGCGTCGGCGCGGGCCAGTTCCTCGTCGTAGGGAAGCGCCTGGATCAGTTCCAGGCCGCTGTTTTCGATCTCGGCCAGGACCTCGGGGGCCGGTTCGCCGGGCACCTTGTTCAACAACAGGAAGCGCCGGTCCACGTCGAGCTTGAGTTCATCGACCAGCTGGTTGATGCGGCCGGCGGCGCGGGCCGCCTTGACGGAGTGTTCGGCCACCACCACCAGCGAATCTATGCGCCTGGTGGTGCGCCGGCTCAGGTGCTCCATGCCCGCCTCGTTGTCCACCACCACGTAGGGGTAACTGCCGGTGGCCATGTCCAGGAAGTTGCGTAACACGTCATTGAGGGCACAGTAGCAACCCGGCCCCTCCTGGCGACCCATGACCAGCAGGTCGATGTCCTTGGTCTCCTGCACCGCCGCCTGCATTTGTCGCTCCAGCAAGGCATTCTTGGACATGCCCGCGGGGATGGTGGCCCGCTCGTCCATGAACTCCTCGCGCAGCAGGCCGATGTTGGTCTCCGCGGCGATACCCAAGGCATCGCCCAGGGTGTAGTTGGGATCGGCATCCACGGCGAATACCGGGGTCTTGCCCTGCGACACCAGGTACTTGATGGTCAGTGCCGCCAGAGTGCTCTTGCCCGTACCTCCCTTGCCGGCGAATGCTATCAGCTTGCTCATTTCCTCACCTTCCTTCCGTGCTCCCCGTGCTCCCCCCTGCCCTGGAGAGCCTTCCTGGCAAGCGGAGCCGGTATACTGCTCCCAGGGATGTAATGCACACCACCGGCACTGTCAATCACCGGCCGCTTGACAAGTGCCGTATCACCATTAAATTACCTAGTGAACCGGCCTTTTCGGTTATGTACAATCTGCCGAAGATTACCGCCATGGCGAACTTGTGGTGACCCGCCGGAACGGCCACGAGGCATGACCAGCCAGTGGAGGTCGTTTCACATGGTATTTCCGGCAGGAGACGCAGAGATGTCCGCCTTGATGCGACAAATCGTCGAGCATTCGCCAGTGGGGGCCTTTGCCTTCGACACCGGGGGATTTATCTATGTCAACCAGGCCTTTGCCGATTACTTCGGCTACTCGGTCGCCGAGATCCTGGCCTGCCAGGATCACTCCTGTCTGATCCACGTCAAGGACCGCCCGCACTTCACCCGGTACATGCAGGGGTACCTGGTCGGCAACGAACAGGAGGCGCTGGTCGAATTCAGGGGGCTGCATCGGGACGGCCATCACATCGACTGCGAGATCTTCACTTGCCTGATAGAACACCGGGGCAAGCCGGTGCTGGTGGGAACCCTGCAGGACGTCAGCACCCGCAAGTCGCTGGAAGGACAGCTGCTGCGCGCCCAGCGTCTGGAGGCGGTGGGCCGGTTGGCCGGGGGCGTGGCCCACGATTTCAACAACATGCTCACCGTCATCCAGGGCTACTGCAGCTCGGCCCTGGAGCGGCTGCACCGGCAGGATCCCGTGTGCGCCGACATGGAAGAGGCTCTCAAGGCCGCCGAGCGCTCGGCCGCGCTCACCCGGCAGTTGCTGGCCTTCTCCCGGCGCCAGGCCCATGCGCCCCGCAAGTTGGCCATAAACGGCCACCTGCAGGAGTTGCAACAGATGCTGCAACGTCTCATCGGTGAGGACGTCGAACTCTCCTTCGTGGCCGAAGCGGCGCTCTGGCCGGTGCACCTGGACCCGGCACAGTTGGAACAGGTGGTAGTGAACCTGGCCATCAACTCGCGCGACGCCATGCCCGCAGGAGGCAAGCTCACCATCGAGACCCAGAACGTCGTCCTGGACGAACAGTACTGCGCCAGTCACCTGGGCACCGTACCCGGCGAGTACGTGCTGGTGGCGGTGAGCGACAATGGCAGCGGCATGGACCGCAAGACCCTGGCCCGGGCCTGCGAGCCCTTCTTCACCACCAAGGAAGCCGGCCAGGGTACCGGGCTGGGACTGTCGACGGTCTATGGAATCGTGCGCCAGAACAATGGCCACCTGAACATCTACTCCGAGCCCGGCCAGGGCACCACGGTGAAGGTCTACCTGCCCCGTCACAGCGGCCAGCCCGACCGGCAGGCCCGGGTCGAAGACAACGGCCCCCTGGTGGGCGGCCAGGAGACGGTACTGGTAGTGGAGGACGAGCCACAGCTGCTGCGTCTGGTCTCGCGCTTGCTCGAGGGGTTGGGTTACCGGGTGCTGCAGGCGCGGGGTGGTGGCGAAGCGTTGCTGCTCGGCGAACAGTACCAGCACGACATCGACCTGCTGCTCACCGACGTGGTCATGCCGGCCCTCAACGGCAAGGAACTGTTCGAACGGCTGGCCGCCGGCCGACCCGGGCTGCGGGTGGTATACATGTCCGGCTACACCGTCAACGCCATCGTCCACCGGGGCCTGCTCCAGGAGGATGCCCACTACCTGCAGAAACCGTTCGACCGCGACACCCTGGGCCGCAAGGTGCGCCAGGTGCTGGACGAAGACTGATCTCCTCACGAAACACCGCGAAACATCGAAAGAAACATCGGGGACAGGCCCGGCGGTTGCGGGCCCGGCGGTTGCGGGGACAGGCCCGGCGGTTGCGGCGGCTGGACGCCGCCGATGTCCTGTTGACAACCAATCGGCCGCTGGCCTAGTTTCCGCGCCCAGGGAGTCATCATGAGAACCAGCACCTCCGTTTCCGGCGGTGTCCGTGCCGCCAGGCTGCTGCTGACGGCCGTGGCCCTGCTGGCGGGATGCGCAGCAGCCGGCACGTCCGCCCGGCGGGACGAACTCGGCACCACCAGCGACAGGCCAGCAGCCATCACCCTCGACGCCATCTTCGCCGAGAGTCAACCCTGGTCCCGGGCTCCCGGTACGTTTTTCTGGGCGGCCGACGGCAAGACCCTGTTCTTCTGCCAGCCCGGTCAGGAAGATTCCGCGGTCCAAGACCTGTGGCGTTTCGCAGGTGACCGCAGCGAGATTCTCGTCGAGGCCCACAAGCTGCTCGACGCTCCGGTCGAGCTCACCGAGGCCCAGCGCTCGGCCCGGGAACGCCGCCGGGTACGCCACCGGGGTATCACCGACGTCAGGATGGACCGGGTCGGGCTGGGACTGCTCATCCCCCTGGACGGGCGCATCTTCTATTACGACCTGCACAACGGCCGGACCCGGCAGCTTTTCGACCCGCCGGGAGGGGAGATCGATCCGCGACTCTCCCCCGATGGCAGCCGGGTGGCCTTCGTGCGCGCCGGCGACCTGTGGCTGCTCGACCTGTCCACGGGCCGGCAACAACGCCTCACCAACCGGCCGCGGGAGACGGTGAGCAACGGCCTGGCCGAGTTCGTGGCCCAGGAAGAGCTGGAGCGCTACCGGGGGTTCTGGTGGTCGCCGGACGGCGGTCGCATTGCCTACGCCCGGGTCGACGAGTCGCCGGTGCAGAAAGTACTGCGCCCCCGCTACGCAGCGGCCGGTGTCGAGGTCATCGAGCAGCGCTACCCGGCCGCCGGCACCGCCAACGCCCGGGTACGCCTGGGAGTGCTCGACCTCTCCTCCGCCCGGACCACCTGGCTGGACACCGGCAACCATGACGACTTCTACCTGGCCCGGGTGAAGTGGACCTCGCGGGGACTGGCCTACCAGCTGCTGAGTCGCGACCAGAAGACCCTGGAGCTTTACCTCTGGTCCCCGAAGGCAGGCAACAGCCGCCTGCTGCTCCGGGAGCAGGACGAGCACTACATTAACCTGCACCACGACTTTCGCGCTCTCGGCCGGCGGGGATTTCTTTGGTCCAGCGAGCGGGAGGGCTACCGGCGGCTGTGGCTTCACGACTGGGAGGGCAAGCCGCTGCGACCGTTGAGCCCGCCTGGAATGGTCGTTGCGCGGCTGGAGGCGGCGGGTAGGCGGTTCGTGCTGGCCACGGCCAGCACCGATCGGGGCCGGCAGCAGCAGCTTTTCCTGTTGCCGCTTGGCGGCGGGCCGGCACGCCAGCTGACCAACGGCGCCGGCTGGCACCAGGTGATTGCCTCCCCCACCGCCGGGGCTTTCGTCGACAGCTACTCCGATCTCCTGCGGCCACCGCGGGTGGAACTATTCACAGTTGCCACCAAACGGCAGGTTTGCCCGACACCAGTTCCCTGCGCTCGCCCACGGGCACTGCTCGCATCCTCCGCCCGGGCGGCACTGGGTACTCCTCCCCGGCCGGTGACCATACCGGCCACCGATGGCACGCAGCTGAACGGCATCCTCTTTGTACCACCCGGCTTCGACGAGCGGCGGCGCTACCCGGCGATCATCTCCACCTACGGCGGTCCGCACGGCCAGGTGGCCGCCCGGCGCTGGCGCCATGGCGACCTGTGGCAGCAGTACCTGGCCGGGCGGGGGTTCGTGGTGTTGGCCTGCGACGGGAGGGGTACCGGCCACCGGGGCAAGAGTTTCGAGACCGCGCTATGGCACAACTTCGGTGTCGTCGACGTGCAGGACGTCGAGGCGGCGGCCCACTACCTGGCCGGACTCGATTACATCGATGCCGGCCGGCTGGGCCTGTGGGGCTGGAGTTACGGAGGCTACCTCACGGTGATAACCCTGCTGCGTACCGGCAGTCTCTTCCGGGCCGGCCTGGCGGTGGCCCCGGTTACCGACTGGAGCCTCTACGACACCGCCTATACCGAGCGCTATCTGGGAAACCCCCGGGACCAGCGCGAGGTCTACCAGCGGGCCTGTCCCCTGCCCCTGGCCGACCGGCTGCAGGGTAGCCTGATGATCATCCACGGTATGTCAGACGATAACGTGCTGCTGCAACACACCCTGAAACTGGTAGATGCCCTGGTGGTGGCGGGGCAACACTTTCGCCTGCTACTGTACCCGGGCAAGCGCCACAGCATCAAGGGAAGGGTGCACCGGCGTCACCTGCTCGAGGAGATCGGAGACTTCTTCGGCGAACGACTGGCGGCACCGGGCGGAAAGATTCCGTAATGCCCCCGGCTGGAGAAATGCCATGCTGGAGATAGAGCTGAAATCACCTTGCCCGGACCTGCCCGGGCTGCACGCCCGGCTGCTTGAGCTGGGAGCCCGGCCCGCCGGCAATCGGCGACAGCGAGACCAGTACTTTAACCACCCGGCGCGGGACTTCGCCGCCAGCGACGAGGCGCTGCGCATCCGCCAGGTCGACGACCGCGCGGTGCTCACCTACAAGGGACCCAAGCTGGGCGGGCCAGCCAAGGTACGCGAGGAACTGGAGGTGGGGCTCACGGACGCTCGACAGGCGGGGCTCATCCTGGAACGTCTCGGCTTCCGGCCCGGGGGTCGGGTGGTGAAGGTCCGGCAGGTGCTCGAGTTCGAGGACATTACCGTCTGCCTGGACGACGTCGAGGGATTGGGCGGCTTCGTAGAGATGGAACTGGTGGGCGACGACCGTCAGCGGGCAGAGCGACGCCTGCTCGACCTGGCCGCCCGGCTGGGGCTGACCGAGTTCATCACCACTTCCTACCTCGAGCTGCTGCAACAAGCCGACAATCAAGGGAAATAACTGGGGACAGGCCCGGTTGCCAG
>Ga0190359_1000603_pt1 | contig 23910 bp, 27 predicted proteins | sample 48721823_MG_FD_161269 | JGI IMG/M metagenome (GOLD analysis project Ga0190359, IMG submission 161269) | Hydrothermal vent microbial mat bacterial communities from Southern Trench, Guaymas Basin, Mexico - 4872-18-2-3_MG | ecosystem: Environmental > Aquatic > Marine > Hydrothermal vents >... | reverse complement strand
GATACTAGATATTGACATCCATGGACCAAATGTCCCTAAAATGCTGGGTATAGAAGGTACAGTGCTATATGCCTGTGAAGACGGCATTGAACCTGTTAGAATAAACAGGAGCCTGAAAGCGGTAAGCATAGCTCTTCTGACAAAAGATCAGGATCAGCCTATAATATGGAGAGGCCCCCTTAAAACAGCACTTATAAAACAGTTTCTCGGAGATGTAAACTGGGGCGATCTCGATTACCTCATAATAGATGCACCTCCGGGCACCGGGGACGAACCTCTAAGCGTCTGCCAGCTTCTTCCCAACCTTACTGGAGCCATCATCGTCACAACTCCCCAAGAAGTTGCAATCCTGGATTCCAGAAAGAGCGTAATGTTCGCTCAAAAGCTAAACACCCCGGTTATCGGAATAATAGAAAACATGAGTGGTTTCAGATGCCCCAACTGCGGTACCGAAATCTATCTATTTGGAAAGGATGGAGGACAAAAAGCTGCAGAAGAACTCAACATCCCTTTCCTCGGTAGAATTCCCATGGACCCTGAAATAGTCAAATATGAAGATAGAGGGAAACCTTTCATAATTGAAAGAGAAAAAACAGAAGCAGCAAAAGCATTTTTCCAGATAGTGGAAAGAATCCAGGAAAGGCTTGAAAATGAGTAGTAAAACAGAAACTCTAAACCTGAAATACACCTATGGTCCTGTTGCCTCATGGCGACTTGGAAGTTCCCTCGGTGTTGACTTACTATCAGGGAAGGAGAAAATCTGTACCTATAATTGCATATATTGCCAGCTTGGCAGAAAAGTAATCTACACCCTAGAAAGAAAAAATTTCGTCCCCGTGGATAGGATAATCAAGGAAATAGAATCCTTACCTGAAATCAACATCGACTACATCACTTTCTCAGGGCGAGGAGAACCTACCATCGCTTCAAACCTTAGTGAAACAGTCAGAGCTATAAAGAACATCCGAAAAGAAAAAATTGCTATTCTCACCAACTCATCTCTCATGTATAGAGAAGATGTTAAAAAAGACCTTCTCTCTTTCGATTTTGTCATTGCTAAACTGGATGCAACCTCTCGTTTTCTCTTCGAAAAGATAAACTACCCTGCCAGAAAGCTGTCCCTGGAAAAAATCATGCAAAGTCTGATTGATTTCAGAAAGGAATTCCATGGAAAACTCGCTCTACAAATAATGTTCATCAATCTGAATAAAGCCCAGGCTCAAGAAATAGCTGAGTTTGCCCGACTGGTAAAGCCCGACGAGGTCCAGATAAACACTCCATTAAGACCCTGCCCGGTGCCACCATTAAGTAGAGAGGAAATAGCAAAAATCAAAGAATACTTCACAAACCTCAACGCAATAACTGTCTACGAATCCAAAATAAAAAAGGTAACTCCCATCAGCAAAAAAGAAACCATGGAAAGAAGAGGAAAGGTTATTTAGGATGAAGACCTATCTTGATTGCATCCCCTGCTTCTTTAAACAGGCTTTGGAAGCCTCAAGAATATCTGGGGCACCGTCTGAACTCCAACGTGAAATATTGATAGAGGTGGCAAAAGCGGTCCAAACTTTCCCTCTCGAGTCCACACCACCCGAAATGGGCAAAATAATTCACACCATAATAAAGAGAAAGGTATCAAATGGCGATCCATACAAGAAAATCCGAAGGGAAACTAACGATTTGGTGTTATCTATATATCCCCGATTAAAAGAGATTGTAAGCTCATCTAGCGACAGACTTTTAAAAGCTGTCGAACTTGCAATTTATGGCAACGTAATTGATTATGGTCCAAATAGCAAAGATAAAGTAGAGCGTGAGCTATATAAAATCGCAAGTCAGAAAGAAATCCCCTTAGTGAAATGTCAGAAGAGATTTCAGTATAAAGAATTTGTACGAGCACTGACCAAAACGAAAAAGCTACTATATCTTGCTGATAACGCTGGAGAAATTGTCTTCGATAAACTTCTTATTGAAGAAATTAAAAGAGTTAAAAGCGATGTTGAAATCACTGTTGCGGTCAAAGAGGTCCCTATCATAAATGACGCGACCATAGAAGATGCAAAACATTGCGAACTACACAAAACTGCAAAATTAATGTCATCCGGCTCAGATGCGCCGGGAACTATCCTCTCTCTCTGCAAAAGTGAATTCCTGGAAATTTTTGATGACGCCGACATGATCATAAGCAAAGGGCAGGGAAATTTTGAATCGCTTTCTGATGTTAAAAAGAACATTTTCTTCCTACTAATGGCAAAATGCAAGGTCGTAGCATCTCATCTTGGATGTAATGCTGGAGAAATAATCCTTTTTCACCGGAGAGAAAAAGGTAAGGGGGGATAGAATATGCCAACCTACGAATTTATATGTACCAACTGTGGATATATATTTGAAAAATTCCAGAGCGTAAACAGCGATAGGAACATTAAGTGTCCTGTATGTGGGGGAGATACCAGGCTCAAGTTCAGCTCTGGTGCGGGAATAATTTTCAAAGGCAGAGGTTTCTATTCAACGGATTACAAAGATCATACAGCAACCGGTACCTGCTGCGGACGCAGTGAAAGATGTGATCAGCCCCCATGTGCGGATGACGGAATCTGCAGGAGGGGCAAGTGAAAATAAAAATACTCTTTGATAAACAAGCTATACACAGTAACCTAAACACCGGCTGGGGAATATCGTTTCTCGTAGGTGAGAATACTCTGTTTGACACAGGAGAAAAGGGCAAGTGGCTCATAGAAAATATGAAGAGGCTCAAAGTTGATATTACAAAAATTGAAAATATTGTGATCTCTCACGACCACTGGGACCATACCGGAGGATTATGGAGACTTCTTGAGCTTAATAATAGAGCAAATCTTTATATAACCCCTGGCTTTTCTACTGAGTTTAAAGAGAAGGCGAAAAAATTCGGAATTAACATAATTGAATGTAAAAAAAGCTGTAAAATAAATGAACGTATTTTCACTACTGGTGAATTTATGACAGCATATAAAGGATACGCTCTTGCAGAACAATCATTGGTTATTAGAGAAAATAATAAAATTTCGGTCCTTACCGGCTGCTCTCATCCAGGTATTGTAAGAATATTACAAAAGGTCAAGGAAGATTTTGAAAATGACAACTTCCATCTGGTTATGGGTGGTTTTCATCTTTTAAATGAAGAAGAAATAGAAATCATTGAAGTAGTAAGTCAGTTAGAAGAATTTAAAATAGACAGAATAGGTCCTACACATTGCACAGGTGAAGAAGCGGAAGAAATCATAAAAAATAAATTTGGCGAGAAATTCTTCGAAGTTAAAGTTGGAGATGTAGTAGAGATATAGATGTATAACATCGAAGTTTTTGATAAATATTTTGAAGAATATGATAAATGGTATGAGGAAAATAGATTTGTCTATCTTTCCGAACTAAACGCTGTAAAAGAGTTAATCCCTGAATTCAAATTCGGGGTTGAAATAGGAGTTGGCACTGGACGATTTGCATTACCACTTGGAATAGAAATAGGGGTAGAACCTTCAATATCAATGGCAAAAATTTCTAAAAGTAGAGGACTTATTGTCTTACAGGCTATGGCCGAAGACCTTCCTTTTAGAAGCAACTCATTTGATCTTGTACTTATGATTGTGACAATTTGTTTTGTCAGAGACCCCACAAAATCAATGAGAGAAGCAAATCGAATTCTTAAAAATGATGGCACCCTTGTCTTAGGAATTATAGATAAGAACAGCTTTCTTGGAAAACTATATAAAAAAAGGCATCTTAATAGCGTATTTTACAAAGAAGTTAAATTTTTTTCTGTTAGCGATCTTATCAACATGCTCACGAACACTGGATTCCATAATTTTGAATACAGACAAACTGTATTTAAATATCCGAGAGATATTAAGAATGTTGAACATGTGGAAATTGGGTACGGTCGCGGTGGTTTTGTTGTAATTTCTGCAAAAAAGAAGGCATATGTCGGTCAAATCAAAAACGTTGTATAATTTACCCTTCTCAACTCCAAACATGCAGTATAATCGTAATGGAGCGTAGTAGAATGAAGATTATGCTGCATTGCAAATCCCCAGTGTCATATCCGGTACTTTCTTAACTGCTGGACTCTGTTAGCTTTTCTGTTGAAATTTTATTGAGAAATGAGAAAGGCGCCCCTGGAGCATTAACAGAAAAGAGGTGCCTATGCAACTTAAGTCTCTAAAGCCAAAGCTAACCCTTAGCGGTTTTATTTTATTACACAAGTATTCTTCAAAGGGATACCTTTATCTATGCTTACCAATTTCAACAGAATTCTATTGCGCCACCAGGGTACCTCTTTCGATTGATTTAGTTGCCTTTTCTTTGTAAATTACTTGTCGTTTTTTAATGTGATTAAAAAGGTTATAGAAGGGACGTTTTAAAGAATTTAAAAAGAAGATTCGTTACCCATATAAAATTCCTTTGTATAGAGAGTGCAAGAAAATTTTAGAGGGTGAATATTGAAAGAGGAATTATTAAATCCACGACAGACTGAAGAAGACATAGAGATAGAACAGAGTATAAGACCTGCAACTTTTAGCGAGTTTATAGGGCAGAGAAACGTTGTCGAGAATTTAAAGCTCTATATAAAAGCCGCTAATAAGAGGAATGAACCTCTTGATCATGTGCTTCTCTTTGGCCCTCCTGGACTGGGTAAAACAACTCTGGCAAATATTATAGCCAGGGAACTAGGATCGAAAATTAAGATCTCTTCTGGACCTGTGATCGAGAGGCCGGGAGATCTGGCAGGAATGCTCACAAACCTTTCATACAGAGATGTATTCTTTATCGACGAGATTCACAGGCTAAACAATGTGGTTGAAGAATATCTCTACTCTGCAATGGAGGATTTCAATATAGATATAGTGATTGATAAAGGACCAAATGCCAGAACGATACAGATAAACCTTGAAGGTTTTACCCTTGTTGGAGCTACGACGAGACTCGGCCGTATTACCTCCCCTTTGAGAGACAGGTTTGGGGTTGTTTTGAGACTTAATTATTATACCCCTGAAGAACTTTACAAGATCGTACTTAGAACTGCAAAAATACTGGACATAGAAATAACTCCTGAGGGTGCAGAAGAAATCGCAAAGAGAGCAAGGGGGACCCCAAGAATAGCCAACAGAATCTTGAAGCGGACTCGGGATTATGCCCAGGTCAAGGCCAACGGCATTATAGACCTTGAAGTAGCAAAAAAATCCCTGGAAATGCTGGATATTGATGAGATAGGACTGGATTCCATGGATAGAACTATTCTCCTTACAATTCTTGATAAGTTTTCAGGAGGACCGGTGGGTTTAAACAGCCTCTCCGTTGCGATAGGGGAAGAACCTGAAACTATAGAAGATGTATACGAACCGTATTTGATTCAAAAGGGGTTGATTAAAAGGACCCCCCGTGGGAGAGAAGCCACCCCGAGAGCATATCAGTATTTTAACAAAATAGGGAAAAGCTATCAGGGTAGATTATTTAAATAATAAATCGCAGGAGGTTTAAATGAGACTATCGGATTTCGATTATGAACTGCCAGAGGAGCTAATAGCTCAGTATCCATTGGAAAAGAGAGATCATTCGAAGCTAATGGTGGTTCACAGGAAGGATGGGAAAATCGAACATAAACGTTTTTACAATATCATTGAGTATCTGAGACCTGGGGATCTTATAGTAATAAATGAAACGAAAGTATTCCCAGCAAGACTTTTTGCTGTAAAGGATAGAACAGATGCGAAGGTTGAGGTGTTTTTGCTTCGGGAGTTGGAAAACAACCTCTGGGAAGTACTTGTAAAGCCTGCAAGAAAGGTCAGGATCGGGAACAAGCTGACCATAGCAGAAGGAGTACAGTGTGACGTGATAGACAATACCGTTTCTGGCGGAAGAGTTGTGCGGTTTGTGAATATCTCTCGTGAGGAACTTTACAAACTTATTGACGAGGTTGGCCAGTCTCCCCTTCCTCCTTATATTAAAAGAGATCCAACGCCGGAAGATAAAAAAAGATACCAGACTGTATACGCCAAAAAGAGAGGAGCAGTAGCAGCTCCTACGGCTGGACTTCACTTTACAGAGGAGTTGCTCGAGAAAATCAAACAAAAAGGGGTGAAGGTTGCTTCCATAGTACTCCATATTGGACTTGGAACGTTTCGTCCTGTTACTGTAGAGGATCTTTCCAGACACAGAATGGACTCCGAGTATTTTGAGGTTTCTCCTGAAACAGCTCTTGCAATAAATGAAGCAAAAGAAAAGGGCAAAAGAATAATCGCCGTGGGAACAAGTGTAGTCAGGTGTCTTGAAACCGTTAGCGTTTCCGGTTTCCAGATCAGCCCCAAGCGAGGGTGGACTGACAAATTTATCTATCCGCCATATCAATTCAAGATAATAGATGCAATAATAACAAATTTTCACCAGCCCAAGTCCACGCTCTTAATGATGGTCTCTGCTTTTGCAGGGCATGAGTTGATAATGAAAGCATATCAAGAAGCAATAAAGAATAAATACAGGTTTTTCAGTTTTGGTGATGCAATGTTAATCCTGTAACATCACTAAACGGTATGAGAGCTACTGCAGCTATCATTGTAGCCGGGGGCAAAGGTAAGCGAATGAAAAGTTCCATACCAAAGCAATTTATATCTATTTGCGGGAAACCTATTCTTTACCATACGATAAAAAACATTGCTGTTCCGGAGTTTGTGGAGGAGATTATCCTTGTGCTTCCCGAGGAATATATGGGGTCTTCTATTCTAAATTCATGTATCCCGGAGGATCTTCCTGTCCCGATTAGATTCCAGAAAGGAGGAGCCGAGCGGCAGGATTCAGTTTTTAATGGACTTCAAGCCCTGAGTGAGGGTGTAATGACTGTCCTGGTTCACGATGGCGTGCGGCCATTTGTTAGGAAGATGTTTCTTAAAGCCTGTTTGGATAAGCTTGAGGACTCTGATGGTGTGATACCTGTCATCAGGATGAAGGACACCCTAAAAAAAATCAAAGACGGCTTTATAGAGAACACGTTGAATAGAGAGGAAATAGCGGGTGCACAGACACCCCAGGTTTTCAAAAAGGATGCTCTTATTCGTGCCTATCAATATGCATTTGAAAACGGCCTCTATGGTACTGATGATGCTTCTTTGGTTGAAGTGGCTGGTGGAAAGGTTCGTGTAGTAGAAGGTGATGAGATAAATATAAAAATAACGACACCGTTTGATGTTGCATTTGCAGAGTGGATTTTAGAAAAGGGCTTTTTTAATGAAAAATCTTAGAGTGGGAAACGGTATTGATGTACATCCTTTTAAGAAAGAAAGGAAGCTTATACTGTGTGGAGAGCTGATTGAATACGATTACGGACTGGACGGACATTCAGATGCGGATGTGGCAACCCACGCTATAATCGATTCCCTTCTTGGAGCTTCCGGTCTCGGTGATATAGGGACACATTTCCCGGACTCTTCGGCCGAATATAAGGATATTTCAAGTTTGCTCCTTCTTAGGCGAGTCAAAGAAATGATAGAGAAAGCCGGCTTTGATGTGGTAAATGTTGATCTTACGATAGTAGCTCAGGCTCCCAAACTCTCAGGCTACATAAGCGAGATGAGAAGAAACATTGCAAGTATTCTCGAGGTAGACCAGGGTATGGTTTCAATAAAAGCAACTACCACCAATGGTCTTGGTTTTATTGGAAAAGGAGAAGGTATAGCGGCATTTGCTACGTGTCTGTTAAGAGAGAAAAATGGATAGCTTTTTATACACCTTTGAAAACTTTCCGATTTCCCTGATGTACATAATTCTTTCGGTTTTGATGTTTATGGAATATATCACTCCTTTTGTTCCAGGCGATACTTTTCTCGCTTTTTCTGCCTATCTCGCGGGAATTGGAATATTAAGCCCTGGAGTCACATTCCTTATGGCTATCATTGCTAACATTCTGGGCTTCAGCACCATATACTATGTAGCACACAGATGGGGAAAATATTTTCTTGAAAAAAGGAATTTCAAGTTTCTGCCTTATGAGAAAATACAGAAGACGGAATTTTATTTTAAGAAGTATGGGTACTGGCTTATTTTGATAAACAGATTCCTTCCTGGAACAAGATTCTTCATTACTCTGACCGCTGGTCTGTGCAAGATGAATTTCAGGATAAGTCTTTTTTTGAATACTTTGAGTGTAGCCTTGTGGTCAGGTTTGCTACTTGGTCTTGGGCTCTTTGTGGGAAAGAACTGGGAACAAATCAAAGTAATACTTTCGAGGTATAATCTATATGTTACCCTGGGAATAATAGCGGTTATAACAGCCCTTTTTATTTATAAGTTGACAAGAAAGAAGAAAACTGGAGTGCAAACATAATGGTGCGAACGAGATTTGCCCCGAGCCCCACGGGTTACCTTCACGTTGGAGGCTTAAGAACTGCTCTGTACAACTATATCTTTGCCAGAAAACATCATGGCAGTTTTGTATTGAGAATTGAGGATACTGATCAGGAAAGAAAGGTAGAAGGAGCAATAGAAAATTTAATCGAGACTTTAAAGTGGACGGGTATAATCCCGGATGAAGGCCCAGGGTTCGGGGGTGACTATGGACCTTACATCCAGTCCGAGAGACTGGAACTCTATAGAAGACATGCAGAAATATTGCTTGAAAAGGAACTGGCTTATTACTGTTTCTGTTCTCAGGAACGGCTTGAGATACTGAGACAGGAACAGATAGCCAAAAAGCAACCCCCGAGATATGATAATCATTGCCGCAATCTTCCAGCAGATGAAGTGAAGAGAAAACTACAAAGTAGAGAGAAGTTCGTAATCAGGATGAAAACCCCATTGCAGGGAAGTGTGGAGGTGAGGGATTTAATAAGAGGCAAAGTTTCTTTCTCCGCAGACGTCCTCGATGATCAGATACTTATAAAATCAGATGGATTCCCTACATATCATCTGGCGAATGTTGTCGATGACCATTTTATGAAAATATCTCATGTAATACGCGGCGAAGAGTGGTTACCGAGCACTCCAAAACATGTTCTTTTATATGAATATTTCAACTGGAAGAGCCCAGAGTTTGCACACTTACCCCTTCTTTTGAACCCCGACAGATCAAAGCTTTCAAAACGACATGGGGATGTGGCTGTAGAATCATACCGACAAAAGGGATATCTGGCTGAAGCTCTTATAAACTTTCTTGCACTACTCGGGTGGAATCCTGGAACTGACAGAGAAATTTTTACCCTGGGTGAGTTGATTGAACTTTTTAGTGTTGAAAAGGTAAGTAAGGCCGGAGCGGTATTTAACCTGGGAAAGCTAAATTGGATGAACTCCGTTTACATTCGGAGCATGGATATTAATAGACTTGTAGAGTTGGCAAAACCCTTTGTGCCCCAGCATTTCTATGCTGATGAAAACAAATTTAAAGAGGTCCTGTCAATTATTCGTGATGGATTGACTACCTTGAGCGAGATCGAGGAGAAAGCAGCATTGTTTTATGCAAAACAGATCGATTACAGTACCAGGGAAGCTATCAATATACTGAGGAAAGAGCCTGCCAGGAAAGTTCTCTCTACACTTCTTGAAAATCTGAGCGGATTGAAGAAACTTGATGGGAAAGTATTTATAGAAGTAATGAGGAAAACAGGGGAGAAAACATCCTGTAAAGGTGCAGAGTTATGGATGCCTGTTAGGGTTGCTCTCACAGGTCAGATACATGGACCTGAAATCGTAAAAATTGTTGAGGTTTTGGGAAAGGAAGAGGTTCTTTTAAGACTGGAAGAGGCAATCAAGTATGCAGATGAATGAGAGTGTTGTAAAGTCGCATGCCAAAATAAACCTTGCACTTCGTATTACCGGGAGATACCCGGACGGCTACCATTCTCTGAGTTCTTTGTTTCTTGAGATAGAGTTACATGATAGGCTCAGGTTTACTCCATCCGACACATATAGTCTCATTGTAGATGGTCGAGATTTGACCGGAGATCATTCCAATACAATTTACAGGGCTTATGATATCATCAAAAAGAATTTTGGTATGAAACAAGAGTGGGAGATCGAGGTAGAGAAAATTATACCACCGGGTGCTGGCCTGGGTGGAGGAAGCTCAAATGGCGCGGCAGTTCTGAGATTTTTGAACGAGGCGCTTGGCTTGGGGCTCCGTCGCGATCAACTTGAGAAAATAGCACTGGAGATAGGTTGTGATGTTCCTTTCTTCATTCAAGGAGGATTGCAGTTTGTTGAAGGAAGGGGAGAAAAGTTAACGACTGTTAATATCGATTTCCCTTATTCCATACTTTTAGTATATCCTGGTATCCACATTTCAACCGGGTGGGCATATTCCCAATTCAGCTTGACAAATAGGAAGGAAGGATATAAATTAGAGTCACTTTTTTCAAATGGTGATATACACTGGGAGTTATTTGAAAACCAATTTGAAGATATAGTTTTTCAAACACATCCAGAGGTCGGTAAAATTAAAGAGGATTTAGTGAAAGCGGGAGCGATATATGCCGGCCTGTCGGGAAGTGGCTCGACTGTGTTTGGAATATATGATAGTATCCCTTCTGCCCGGATGGCTGAGAGGGTATTTACCAATTACCAGACATTTGTTACACTTCCCACAACAAGAAAAACTATCAAAGTTTAGTTCGGGGATCGTCCAACGGCAGGACAGCGGCCTTTGGAGCCGTTTATCCAGGTTCGAATCCTGGTCCCCGAGCTTAATTTCCTTGATATGGGAGAGAGATGGAATTCAATGGTAAAATTTTTTCAGGTAGAGCGAATCCAGAGCTAACTTTTGAGATATGCCGTGAACTTGGTGTAGATCCTGGACAGATTACTATTAGGAATTTCAGTGACGGTGAAATCTGGGTCAAGATTGAAGAAAACATTCGAGGTGATGATGTTTTCATAGTTCAGCCCACTAATCCTCCTGCAGATAATATACTGGAGCTTCTTCTGATAATTGATGCTGCCAAGAGAGCTTCGGCCAGGAGAATAACCGCTGTGATACCGTATTGTGGTTATGCAAGACAGGACAGAAAAGATCAACCTCGGGTACCTATTTCTGCAAGATTGATGGTGGATTTGATCGTAACTGCGGGTGCCTCACGCATTCTGACGATGGATTTACACTCAACTCAAATTCAGGGTTTTGTGAATATTCCATTTGATCATCTCTATGCGAAAAAAATATTTCTTGACCGATTGAGAGAGCTCATAAAGGGTGAGGATTTTACGGTTGTCTCTCCTGATGTGGGGGGTATAAAATTTGCTCGTTCTTATGCAAAAATACTGAACCTCCCATTTTCTATAATTGACAAAAGAAGGACAGGTCCAAACAAAGCTGAGGTTCTGAACATCATAGGAGATCAAAAGCCGAAGAATGCACTTATTATTGATGACATGATTGACACTGCGGGGACAGTGAAACAGGCCAGTCTCCTCCTAAAGGAAAGGGGATGTGGGAAGATTATAGTAGTTGGAACCCATGGGCTATTTTCGGGACCGGCAATAGAAAGGATTATGAATTCACCCATTGATAAGGTCATTGTCACGAACTCGGTGAGATTGTCGAACAGCAAAAAGTTTCCAAAACTTGAAGTGATTTCAGCTGCACCATTACTTGCTGAAGCCATTAAGAGAATAAACAACGAAGAGTCAATAAGCATCTTGTTCGAATTTTAGAAAGGAGATATACAATGAAAGAATTCAATCTTGAAGCAAAAAGGAGGACAAAATTAACACATGGGGAAACGAATAGATTAAGGCGAGAAGGGAAAGTTCCAGGAGTGTATTATTTCCATAGAGAAGATCCCATCCCAATTTATGTTGAGAAAAAAGATCTCATTAAGTTGATTCACTTAAAAGCTCATATCATAAACCTGAATATTGGCAAGAAAAAGTATAAGGTGATTATAAGAGGCTTGCAGCATCATCCTGTGACGGATGATATTATACATGTTGACTTTATGGGTGTTACCGAGAAAGAGGTTATCGAAGTAGAGGTTCCTGTACACATCAAGGGTGAAGCGAGAGGTGTAAAAGAATTTGGCGGAATACTCGAGCAACACCTGTGGTCACTGGATGTAAAGTGTGAAGCTGACAGAATACCTGATTCAATAGATATTGATGTTTCAGAGCTGAATGTTGGAGATACGGTATACGTTAGCGACTTGAAACTGGAAGGGATAAAGATTCTTAATCCTTTATCTGCTGCGATAGTATCCGTTGTAAGACCAGCTGGAGTCTCTGAAGAAGCTGTTAAAGAAGGGGAAGTGGAAGAGGCTGAGGTAGAGGAAGAAACTCCCGAGGGAAAGAAAGAGAAATCTGAGTAGGAGTAGAGGGTGAAAAAGCTTATTTTTGTAGGGCTTGGTAATCCGGGAGAGGAATTCAGTAACAACAGGCACAATTTTGGACATATGGTAGTAGATCATATGGCTTCTAAGGAGAATAAAACTCTTGTAAATACACGGTACTTTTCGTACATGGTGATAGATACACAACGGGAAAGGAAAAAGTCCTTCTGCTGTAAGACGAAGACTTACATGAACAACAGTGGACTTGCAGTCTTAAGGATGCAAGATTTCTTTTCCGCTGCACCCGAAGACTTTGTGATTATATACGATGATATAGACCTCCCACTTGGAACAATAAGAATCAGAAAAGGAGGATCTTCAGGTGGCCACAAGGGGATGCAGTCCGTAATTGAGAAACTGGGAACTCAGGACATTCCAAGAATAAGGCTGGGAATAGGACCTCAGCCCGATGGAGTGCCAAGTGAAAAATATGTTCTTGAGGATTTTCTGGATACTGAGTTACCCGTGGTTAGAAAAGTAATCAGACACACCTGTGATGCTTTGAATGATATATTTCTTTACGGAATTGAGTATGCAATGAATAAATACAATTCTTTGGATTTATTTTTTTCAGAGAATTTCAAGGAGACGGTAGATGGATAAACCTATTTCTTGGACAATAGTCCCTACCTGCATTGGTGCAATAGCTATAATCTACGCAGTGTTGAAAAATGTATGGATATCCAAACAGGATCCCGGTACAGAAAAAATGCAAACAATAGCCAAACATATACGAGATGGAGCTACAGCATTTTTAGTAAGGGAGTACAAAACGCTGGTATTTTTTCTCATAGCTGTTGCTGTGTTTCTTTTTGTAGGAAACAGGAGCTGGAACAGGCTGGTGGCACTTTCTTTTGTCCTGGGTGCTTTTTCCTCAGCTTTTGCAGGTTTCATTGGAATGAAAACGGCAACTCTTTCGAATGTGCGAACAGCTCAGGCAGCCAGAGCCAGCCTGAATCAGGCGCTCAAAATAGCCTTTTCAAGTGGCTCGGTAATGGGGATGAGCGTCACCGGGCTCGGTATAATCGGGCTGAGCCTCCTTTTTTTCATTTATTCTAGAAGTTTTGGTGTTGAGTCCGGAACACTGACCAAGCTCGTCCTGCCGGTGCTGAGTGGATACAGTCTAGGAGCGAGTTCTATTGCTCTGTTTGCGAGAGTGGGAGGCGGTATTTACACAAAGGCAGCGGATATAGGTGCGGATCTTGTGGGCAAGGTGGAAGCAGGAATTCCAGAGGACGATCCACGAAATCCCGCTGTCATAGCTGACAATGTAGGTGACAATGTCGGAGATGTTGCTGGGATGGGTGCTGACCTTTTTGAGAGTTATGTGGGTTCCCTGGTGAGTACAATGGTTATCGGGGCTCTTTTCGGAATAAATTATGTCATACTTCCCCTGGTTATCGCCGCAGCTGGCATTGTTTGGTCTCTGGTAGGAACGCTTCTGGTTCGTACCAGAGAGCACGGAAATCCTCAGGCAGCTTTAAACAGGGGGGTTTTTGCAGCAGATATATTAATGTTACTTTCTGCATATCCACTAATTGTTCTATTCGCTAACGGAGATCTGAAACCCTTCAGCATTTACGTTGCAATAGTTGCGGGACTTGTAGCCGGCGTGGCGATAGGACTGTTAACTGAGTACTATACGTCTGAGTCAAGAAAACCTGTTAGATGGATTGCTGAGCAGTCTCAAACCGGGCATGCAACGAACATTATTGCTGGACTGAGTGTTGGCATGTTATCGACCATGTTCCCCATTCTTTTCATAGCTTCGGCAATCATGACCGCCTACTTTTCAGCGGGGTTGTATGGGATTGCTATTGCTGCAGTTGGTATGCTTTCGACTACGGGTATTCAGTTGTCAATAGATGCGTATGGACCTGTTGCTGATAACTCAGGTGGTATTGCTGAAATGGCCGAGCTCGGGAAGGATGTGAGGAATCGTACCGATAGGCTCGATGCTGTAGGAAATACAACCGCTGCTATAGGAAAGGGTTTTGCAATTGGTTCTGCCGCCCTGACTGCTTTGGCGCTTTTTACAGCATTTCAGTCTTCTGCAGGAATAGAGTCGATAGATTTAACCAATCCCTATGTGATAGCGGGCTTATTGATAGGTGGTATGTTGCCTTTTCTTTTCACGAGTATTGTTCTCAAAGCTGTTGGAGAAGCTGCATTTGATATGATAAAAGAGGTTAGAAGACAGTTTAAAGAAATAAAGGGACTTATGGAAGGGAAAGCAACCGCAGACTATAAAAGGTGCGTTGATATTTCTACATCCGCGGCTATAAGAAAGATGATTCTCCCCGGGACGCTTGCGGTCATTATACCTGTGGTTCTGGGGTTTATAAACAAGGAAATGCTGGGGGGTCTGCTTGCTGGAGTAACCGTGACAGGTGTGTTGCTGGCGGTTTTCATGGCTAATGCTGGGGGAGCTTGGGATAATGCAAAAAAGTACATTGAAGCAGGCCACCTCGGGGGGAAAGGTAGCGATCCACATAAAGCCGCTGTCACGGGAGATACTGTTGGAGATCCGTTCAAGGACACAGCAGGACCAAGTTTGAATATACTGATAAAGTTAATGTCAGTAGTGTCGTTGGTGATAGCACCGTTAATAAAGTAAAAAGTTAAAAAGAGGAGGAAAGAAAGCCTTGAGATACTACGAAAATCTATTCATAATCCATCCTAACTATGAACAGGAAAAGATTGACAGAATACTGACCGAGGTGAAAGAGGAAATTCAAAGACAAAATGGGAATGTCATCGTTCTGAAAGACTGGGGGAAAAGAAAATTGGCATATCCCATTGATAAGCAGAGATACGGTCAGTATTATCTAGTGCAATACGAGACGGACAATACCGAGCTTCCAAAAGCCTTAGAGAGATGGATGAGGATGAAAACGGGGATACTTTCGTGTATAACTGTTAGATTAAAAGAAAGGCCAAAAGTAGAAGAAGCAAAATAGACAAAAAATAAGGAGGTTCACGGGCATGCCAATCTTAAATAAACGCAAAATATGTAAGTTCTGCGAGAATCCCCATGAGAAAATTGACTACAAAAATTATAAACTTCTCAGGAGATTCATAACGGAACAGGGCAAGATCATTCCGAGTAGAATAACTGGAACCTGCTCCAAGCATCAAAGACAGCTGGCAAAGGCTATCAAAAGAGCCAGAAACATTGCGCTTCTTCCGTATCAGGTTGATGTCAAGCACATGTAGGCTACTTTTTAAGCACGATGGAGGTGGAAAGTGAAAATAATTTTACTCCAAGATTATGAGAAACTGGGTAAAGCGTATGATCAGGTTGAGGTAAAAGATGGTTACGCCAGAAATTTTCTCATCCCCAAGGGAATAGCTATACGTGCTACAAAGAATAATATCCGAATGATAGAAGAAAAGCTGAATCTTCAGAAGAGGCGGGAAGAAAAAAAACTAAAGCAGGCGCAGGCACTTGCAGAGAAACTAAAAAAACTTTCGATCACTATCCCGGTTCAAGTGGGAGAGGAAGACAAAGTGTATGGTTCCGTAACAAGCCAGGAAATAGCAGTGTCCCTGAAGGAAAAGGGCTTTGAAATCGACAAGCGTCAGATTCTGCTTGAAGAACCTATTAAAGCTCTGGGGATATACGACGTACCAATAAAGCTCCACCCAGAGGTCACAGGATATGTAAAGCTCTGGGTTATTAAGTCGTAAAGTTTATTTCGATATATTTGGTAGACTTTGGGAATAGATTTACCGTCGATATAAAATAGATAACTGTTTCATTAAACTGATCGTGGTAGTAAACAGAAAGTAACTTTGTTGATAGGATCAGGATAAAAGGACTACATTGACGAAAAAACTCTTTCACAAATGGTGTAGCATATTCTTATATTTCTCATATGTCAAAGATTTGTGTAGATGTAGTCTTCCCCATTCCACTGTTTAACTACTTTACCTACCTTGTTCCGGAAAATCTAAAAGAGCTTGTAAAACCGGGACAGCGAGTAATAGCACCCATAAAGAATACTTCCTCCTTAGGCTTCATTATAAGGGTACACCAGGAAATTAGAGAGGACATTGAGCTGAAGTATATTGTTGATCTCATTGATACGCAACCTTTGATACAGGAGGAACTCCTCGAGTTTTTGACAAGGCTTTCGGAATACTATCTTACCCCATTAGGTAAGGTTCTAAATCTGGCATTTCCAAAGGAAATCAAGGTTGTGAAAAACAGAAGATTTATCTTGCAAACTGATCCCGGTGAAAAAGATACAAGATATTCTGACCTTGTTAGCGAAATAAGAGGGAAGCAATCGGTCAGTCTATCCAGTTTGCGGAAAAAGTTTAATGCTGAGTATTTAAAGCATGGTCTTCTTTATCTAAAAAGGAACGGTTATGTAATGGAGGTACCCTTCTTCAAAGAGCGGGGCACCAGAAAAGACTTTTGGGTTGAACTGGATGGGAATATAACATCAAAGGATGAAATTCTGGAAAAACTTAGGAGAGCACCCCGACAACGCGAGCTTATAAGTCTGCTCCTTGAGAAAAAGAGAGTTAGAAAATCGGAAATACCATGGCTGACTCCCACCATTTTGAACTCTCTGATGGAAAAGAATATGATAAAGGTAACAGAGATTCCCTATGCCCCAGAAAAGCTATGGAGTCAATACGATGCAAAGCGAAAGGAGGTGATCCTCTCCCGGGAACAGGCTGCTGTTTTTTCAAAGATAAAGGAGAATTTGAGAGAAGGAGATTATAGGTGTTTTCTGCTTCATGGAGTTACAGGAAGTGGAAAAACTGAGATTTACATAAAATTGGCAAAGGAAGCCCTGAAGATGGATAAGGGAGTACTGATGCTTGTTCCGGAGATTACTCTAACAGCTCACTTCGCTGGACGCTTCCGTGGGGAGTTTGGAGATGATGTCGCTATCTGGCACAGTAATCTTCCTTCCCAGGACAGATTGTACATTTGGGAACAAGTAAGAACTGGAAGGAAAAAGTTTGTGGTGGGTGCAAGAAGTGCTATCTTCCTTCCTATTAAGAAACTTGGGTTAATTATTGTTGATGAAGAACAGGATACCAGCTTCAAGCAGGACGGGATCGATCCAAGGTACAACGCGAGAGACGCTGTACTGTTTAGAGCACAGAGAAACCGTGCAACGGTTGTTCTTGGGTCTGCTACTCCAAGCATGGAGAGCATTTACAATGCTATCAGAGGAAAATTTGTAAAGTTAAATCTAGAGAGGAAATATTCCGGGGTAGCATTACCTGCGGTTCATGTGGTTGATATGAAGAAGGAGTGCAAAGAGGTAAGAAACACCGACGTCCTTTTTTCTTCAATTCTATTGAAAAAAATAGATGAAACTCTCAGTCGTGGTCAACAGATTCTTCTTCTACAAAACAGACGAGGCTTTTCTAATTTCATCCTGTGTCTAAATTGCGGATGGGTTCCTCAGTGTCCTAATTGCAGTATTACCCTCACCTACCATAAAAATCCTTTAAGACTTTTGTGCCACTATTGCGGGTATCATATTCCCCCTCCGTCCGTGTGCCCGAGGTGTAATGGCACAAAGATAGTTTATCCCGGTTCAGGAACAGAGAAAGCAGAGGAGCAGCTCCGTAAAACCTTTGGCAACGTAAAGATAACACGGCTTGATATCGATACAGCGAGACAGCGAGGATTTACCGAAAGAACTTTAAAAAGCTTTGGAAAGGGTGATATACATGTCCTTGTTGGAACACAGATAATAGCAAAAGGGTTGGATTTCCCAAATGTTGGACTGGTAGGGGTCTTGAATGCTGATATAGGATTGAATATTCCGGACTTCAGGGCAAGAGAAAGAGTGTTTCGGTTGCTATACCAGGTAATAGGACGGGTCGGCAGAGGAGATATTCCGGGAGAAGTTGTAATACAAACCTTTAATCCGGAGAACATCGCTGTGAAATATGCAGCGCAGAGGAGTATAAAAAAGTTTTATAACATAGAGTTGAGTGAAAGGCTCCAGCTTAACTACCCTCCTTTCAGTAGAATTGCAACTGTTGTGGTATCTGATACGAACCCGGACAAAGCAGAGGAAGTCGCCTCTAACGTCAGAGATTTTCTATTCAAGAACAGGAGAGGGGTAGAGATAACAGGTCCAGGACAGGCTCCCATTTTCAAAGTGAAAAACAGGTTTAGATTTATGATTCTTTTGAAATCAAGCAAACAGACTGACCCATCAGGACGTATACTCAGAGGTCTTTTGAAACAATTCTCAATAAGTGGTTTATATAACAGACTCTCCAAGAGAAGCCGCATAGTTATTGATGTAGATCCACAAGACATGTTATGAAGAAAATATTTTTTGTTTTAATGTGTTTTGCTCTTGCCGGGAGCCTTCTTTTCTCCACAACACTGAAGGTGTCCTATTTTGATAAAAAATATGCCGAGCTTGCCTCTCACACAACGGACGTGGTAAAAGACTTTCTGAAACATCTACCACTGGAGGAAGAGTTGAAACCCGATTCAATACATATTCTCATTGCGGAAAGTGAATCCCGATACCGCGGGCTATCCGGGTCAAACCTCCCTGAGTGGTCAAATGCTGTCACAATCTTTCCTGAAAAGGTTATAGTTGTGAAAACGCCTGATTTGGCAGATGTAGGGCTTCGAGAGTATGATAGAAGTGTGAAACATGAGGTTGTCCATCTGGTTCATGGCTGTATTGCACCTTTGAACACTTTCCCTTTGTGGTTTACAGAAGGGTTGGCAGAGTATTTTTCCGGGGGTATTTCGATCCGCGATAAGCTCAGTATTGCAAAGGCATTGGTCAGTCATAATATTATCCCGCTTGGTAAATTAAGAAATTTCCTGTCGATGAACTATTATAGAGCGCAACTTGCCTATTCTGAGGCAGGCTCGCTGGTAGAATTCCTTGTTTATGTATATGGAACTGAGGCTCCCTGGGAAATAATAAAAAAGACCAAGGAGGTAAAAGATTTCTCAATGGCTTTAAAATGGGTTACTGCAGTATCATCCGAGGAAATAGAATCAATGTGGATGGAATACCTGAATAAATATTATAGAAAAATGATATTTCTGGACGCAGGAAGGTTTATATGGGGTTTCCTGCCATTTCTACTGCTTATTGCATACATTATAATAAAATTAAGAAATAAAATTGTTAAATTAGACTGGAGTGAGGCTGACTTTGAAGATGAGTTTTACGAGAATTCCAGTGGTTCTTCTTCTAGTCGTTAGCATTTGTTTTCCCCAGGCTATCCAACGCGTTTTAAGTTATCCTGTCCACACAAGAGGATGGGGGATGAATAACGTAGCCTCCACTTTTACTTCGGAGATCACAGGATTGTACCTGAATCCGGCAGTTATAGTTGGCGCACCTCGTGGGGTATCATTCAGTTACACGAGATTCTTACTCGATATAGCCGGAACAGATGTAGTCATTGCTGATAGGATTGGTAATAATAGTAATGTAGCTTTAGCCATGAAGCTGATAAACTATGGAAATTTTGAAGGCTATGACCAGGCTGGGGTGTACACCGGGGACTACACTGCCAGAGAGCTTCTTTACAACCTTTCGTGGGCATCAGGTATCGGTGGCAAGCTTTTTTACGGAGCTTCGATTATATATTTTAGTTCGAGGATAGAAACTTACAGTCGTAATTCTCTGTTTATAAGAGTTGGAGTTATTTTGTATGAACCTTCGAATACCCTTGCTTTTGGTATCTCATACCTGGGACATTTGTTCCACAAGGAAGAATGGCCGGGCATCCTCGTTATAGGGATCTCAAAGAATCTTGCTCATTTGCCTCTGAGACTCTCTGGAGAACTGGAATATTCAGGAGCATTTTACAGAGCTATAAAAGTAGGAGGCGAGTTCAAATTAAGCGAAAAGTTTTTCCTACAGTGGGGAACAAGTACCAATAGATTTAGCATCTCTACTTTCCAGACGTTGACATCGTTTTTTGGAGGGTCTTCGGTAGGGCTAAGTTTGAAGAAAAAGGGCTACACTCTGAGTGTGGCTGCCTTTAGCCTTGGGGAAATGGGTTATCTTTTATCAACCGGTGTAGATCTGAGAATTTAAAATCAACAGGAGAAATTATGAGGCTATTCTATCCTTCTATTATGCTTACTGTGGCAACAGTTATTTTTACTGGATGTAAAGGAGATGCAAATAAAACTACCATCAACTACGACTATGATGTAAAACCAATTTTTGAGATGAACTGTCTTGAGTGTCATGGAGAAAACGGAATGGCAAATCTGAATCTATCTACGTACGATGACCTTATGAAAGGGGATAGCGATAATGGGCCAGTAGTTATTCCTTACGATGCTGAGAACAGCCTTCTTTATCAGAAGGTAAGCCGTGAAGACCCTCCAATTGGTTCTCGAATGCCGTATGGGAGAAATCCTCTGCCTTCGTCTCAAATACGAATAATTGAAGAGTGGATACTACAAGGAGCACAAAAATAAAAAACCACCATTAAACTTGCCTAAAAAAGGATTAAATTTTCTCTTCCTTCAGAAGCGAGTTTGCTGGTCTAATTTTTGAGTTTGAACACTATCGGGATGGAGATCCAGACTCCAACATTTCTATCTCTTTGTTTGGCAGGTTTAAATCTGGTTCTTTTCACCGCCTCAATTGCTGCTTCGTCCAATCCCGTATTTGGAATCCCCTGGGCCACAAAGCAATCTGTCACAACCCCAAATTCATTAATGAAAGCCCTTACGACTACTGTACCTTCAATTCCGGCTTCGCGGGCTATTTCTGGATATACCACGTTCCTCTGAATAGCTGCGTAGCCTCCGATTGGTTCTGGTGGTTCATCATAAGGGATAAAAACATATTTTCTCCCTCCTTCTTCCTCCGATGGAGGAGGTGGCGGAGTATCCCATGCTGTATATTCATCAAGATCAGTGGTTTCTTCAATTGTAACATCTTCAGATAAATCCTCATCTTCGGATTCTATAGGTATACTCGGTCTTGATGGAGGAGGAGCTGTTTCCAACTTCTGCACAGTCTCAGGTATTTCAGTAGTTTCTACAAATATTTTAACTTCTCTCTGAATAGTTTTACTTTTGCCAGGTTTCGGGATGGCTGCAAAAAGAGTTATCAGCAGCAGAAGGCTAAATATTAAGCCAAGTCGTATAACTATCCTATATCTCAGTTTCAAACTCGCTTCTGGCTTTTTTCTAATAATCATAGCATTACACCTTACAATGCGGTTTTTGCTGAATAGTTAACTTTTAGGGCGTCTGCTTTTCTCAGTTCATTGTGTATATCACTCATCAAACCCATCTTTACCATTCTATCAGCTCTAATCGATACTACCAGCTGGGGGTCATTGGTTCTTTTTTCGTAAAATATGTGCCTCAAGCTTTTGACTTCGACAATTTTCCCATCCACAGATACAAGACCATCTTTAGAAACCCACAGATATGAAACATGACGCTTGGTTTCAAGCTTTTCAATCTGCTTTGCTCTGGGCAGGATTACATTCAATCCCTCGTACTCTCTTAGTACAGAACTGACCATGAAGAACAATAACAACATAAAAATAATATCGGGCAACGATGCCGTAGGTATCTCAACTTTAGCTTTATGCTTTGCCTTAAAACGCATACTTTCCTCTTACTACTCAGCTATTGAAATTCTTTTAGCATTTGCCTGTTTCAACTGATCAATAACCTGTATATAAGTCTGATAATCTGTCCTCGGATGGGTTTTCACTGAAATGATTAATTTAGGATTTCTGGCCAGCATTGCTTCAACAGTGGGCTTAATGTTTTTAATCTCAATCTCCTTTTTATCCAGTAAGACCTTACCTCTAGCATCTATCAGAAGATTTGCAATGTTTTCCTTTCTTACTTTTATTTCCTGACCTTCCGCTGGGAGAATAAGACCCAGCCCCTTGTCCATGTCAATAGTTGTTGAAACGAGGAAAAATATTAATAGCAAGAAAGCAATATCCGCCAAGGATGACGTTGGAATTTCACTTACCCTTTTTTTCTTCTTTAAGAGAGCCATCTTTTATTCTTTCCCCTTTTTGATACTTGAAAGGGTTTCAATCAAACCTATTGAACTTTCTTCCATATCGATTATTATCTTGTCAACCTGGGATGCGAATAGATTGTGGAAAAACTGGATGATGATTGCCACTACAAGCCCAAAAAGTGTGGTTAGAAGAGCTTCGGAAATACCTCCTGCTACAATTGCAGGAGAGATGTCATTTGCTTTCTCTATATCTCTAAACGCTCTTACCATACCAGAAACTGTCCCGGTAAATCCGAGCATCGGAGCCAGAGTAACAACAGTGGCAAGCCAGATCATCCCTCTTTCCAGAAAAGCCATCTCTATAGAGCCAGCACTTTCTATTGCCTTTTCGACAGCCTCCACACCTTCATCTGCTCTTGATAGACCAGCGTGAAATATCTCTGCTACCGGCCCGGGGGTTTCTTCGCATACCTTTAAAGCTGCCTCTATTCCACCTTCTTTTAGAGCCTCTCTTACCCGGTTGAGGAATCTTTTTGTACCGAGAGAGGCTTTTGTTAACGTGTAAACTCTTTCAAAGACTATGGTAAGTCCGAAAACAAAGAGTATCAAGATTGGCCACATGAAGATACCACCTTTGTTGAATAATTCAATCAGCATGTCCCTTAATCCTCCATATTTTCAAAGATTTACATAACCAGGCAATTTTAAACCAATATTCTTAAAAAGTCAATATAATTAAGCTGTCTGAGGTTTAGTTTTCAGAGGTGTATAATGTGAGGATAGAAGGGTGTAATTTATACAGAGAGTTTGCCTATTCTATCTGGGAAACTTGAAGGTGCCTGAAAGAAGTGGAAGGACAAAGAAGCGTATTCGTAGTTTTTGCTATAAAGCTGTGGTGAGAAAGGATCATTCTTCACTACCCTGTCTGGGTATATTTTTCGACTTGATAAAAAATCCTTGACAATATTAAATAGCCTTAATACATTATTAGTGCTATATGTCACTAATACACTATTACGGAGGTAAAATGATTGAGATTAAAGGACTATCTTTTGGTTACAGGAAAAAGGGAAAGCTGTTCCAGAATCTATCTCTGGATATCAAACCCGGGAGAATCTCAGGACTTTTGGGGAAAAATGGAGCGGGAAAGACGACGCTTCTAAAAATCATTTGCGGGCTACTTTTCCCACATAGTGGAGAATGTAAAGTTTTTGGCGTTGACAGCTATCGCAGGTGCCCGGAATCTCTTGGAGAGCTATTTTTCATCCCCGAAGAATTTTACCTCCCTTCAATTACTCCCAAGGAATACATCAATGCATTTGCACCATTTTACGGGCGATTTGATATCGTGAAGTTCAACGAATACCTAAAAACATTCGAAATCCCCCTGGGTGTTAGACTAACTTCAATGTCCTACGGACAGAAGAAAAAGTTTTTACTTGCTTTCGGTCTTGCTACCGCCTGTAAAATTCTACTGCTTGATGAACCCACAAACGGGCTCGATATTCCATCAAAGTCGCAATTCAGAAAAACTCTTGCATCAGCTGTGACGGACGACAGGGTAATTCTTGTCTCCACTCACCAGGTAAGGGACA
>Ga0190359_1000601_pt1 | contig 23971 bp, 22 predicted proteins | sample 48721823_MG_FD_161269 | JGI IMG/M metagenome (GOLD analysis project Ga0190359, IMG submission 161269) | Hydrothermal vent microbial mat bacterial communities from Southern Trench, Guaymas Basin, Mexico - 4872-18-2-3_MG | ecosystem: Environmental > Aquatic > Marine > Hydrothermal vents >... | reverse complement strand
AAAGCACAGGAGAAAGGTGAAATGTTCAAAAATTTATTGCACCACCCGGCAATAAAGGAGATACGTGGAGCAGGGCTTTTTATGGGGATAAAACTCGCTTCGACACATCAGGTTGACCGTTTTCTTAAAGCCAGCCTGAATGAAGGTATGCTTTTCGATTATTTTCTTTTTTGTGATGATGCCATCCGGGTAGCTCCGCCACTGATCATTTCTGATGAAGAGGTCAAAGATCTTTCTGCCCGGATTCTCCGGGCTCTGGATCAATCCATATGAGTACTTATTTGATATAAAAATCCAGCAGGGTTTCCCCTTCAATATCAGCCACCAGGTGATCTCCAACAGCGACCGGGCCCACCCCGACAGGTGTTCCGGTATAGATCAGATCTCCCATCTGCAGAGTAAAAAACCGGGATATATAGGCGATAATCCGTTCAAATGAAAAGATCATATCTATAGTATTCCCCTCCTGCACCCGTTTATCATTTAGCATTAATCCGAACATCATCCGGTGCACATCCCGGATATCGCGCACCTTGATGAACCGTCCGACGGGAGCAGACCCGTCAAAACCTTTGGCAATTTCCCAGGGAAGACCTTTCTCTTTGGCATCTCTTTGCAGATCCCTGGCAGTAAAATCGATCCCCACGGTAAGTTGATCATAGTAACGATGTGCAAATTTCTCGTCAATATATTTACCTACCTTACAAATCCGCAAAACAACCTCCACTTCGTGGTGAATCTCTTTAGAGAAATCAGGATAGAAAAACGGCTTATTATCCTTAACCAGAGCCGTTTCAGGTTTTAAAAAAACGACCGGCTCTTTCGGAACCGGGTTATTAAGTTCACGGGCATGGTCGAGATAATTCCGACCGATAGCAAGAATTTTCACAATGTATCAGGTTTGACGTAATTTTAGAAAGACACGGGTAATTACCCGTTTGGTATATTCAGGAAAATCTTTCTGCATCATCCAATTATAATACTGAGGTTCTTTACTGAATACTTCCAGCACTTTACGGCCTTTATATTTGCCAAAATTAAAAACCTCTTCATCCTTGTCATCCAAAATAATTCTGCCGGCAAAATCAGCAAATCTCGAAGCACCGCTTAATGCCGATAATCCCTCAATATTCGGGGGCAGATCGGGGTATCTTTCTAACTGTGCCTGAAGGATCTCCCACGTTGCTGTGACATCGGCCAGTGCCGAATGGGCATTAACCAGTTCTTTACCACAATAAAAGCGGTAAGCTGCAGAGAGGTTTCTGGGTTCCTTTTTAAAAAATATGACCTGAACATCCACAAATCTCATCTTTTTAAGGTCGATATCTACCTCTGCCCTGGCAAACTCTTCAGCCAGCATCGGGATATCAAATTTATCGGAATTATATCCCCCCAAATCCGCACCTTTAAAAAAAGAAACAATCTGGCCCGCTACCTCGGCAAACGTCGGTTTGTCTGCCACATCAGCATCTGAAATTCCATGAATAGCCGTCACTTCAGGAGGAATGGGAATGGTAGGATTCAGTCTGAATACAAGAGATTCCTGAGAACCGCCAGGTGCTATCCTGAGCATGGCTATTTCAACGATCCGGTCGGTTCCCACATTCAACCCGGTGGATTCAATATCAAAGAAAACGATCGGACGAGTAATTTGCAGTTTCATGCATTGATCATCATAGGCATGAGCAACATCAACAGATCCTCATCTTCATTCTCTTCATCCTTGGGAAGAATGATACCTGCTCGTGTGGGGTCAGCCAACTCTACCGAAACTTCGTCAGAGGAGATATTCTGAAGGATTTCAATCAGGAAGACTGATTTGAAGCCAATTTCAAATTCATCTCCACCATACTGGCACTGAAGTGTCTCCACTGCCGATATTGAGTAATCAATATCCTGTGCGGATACCACCAGTTGGTTGGGTTGCAGGTGCAATTTGATCAGGTTACTTGCCTGGTTTGAAAACACGGAGACTCTCCGCAGGGCATTTAACATCTCGGTACGGCCAATACCCATTTTGTTTGGATTATCTTTTGGAATAACTGCATCATACGCCGGATAATTACCCTCAACCAGACGGCAGATCAGTTTATATCCCGACAGAACAAAAACTGCGTTTTTATCATCAAATGACAGATTCACATCACCCTCTTCGCGCGGCAGAATATTCTTCAGGAGATTAGCCGGCTTTTTAGGCAGAATAAAGGATGCATCACTCTCTGCACGAGTATCTTTTCTGGTATATCTCACCAGTTTATGTGCATCTGAAGAGACAAAAGTGACATGATCGGTATGTAATTCAAAGAGGATTCCGTTCATAACCGGTCTCAATTCATCATCCGCAGTAGCAAACAGTGTACGGTTAATCCCAACCAGCAATGTTCCGGACGAGAAGGTTACTTCGGTAATCCGGTCATCCTTGAGTACCGGTAATTGCGGAAAATCCACCCCGGGTTTGCCGACAATACTGTATTTTCCATTTTCAGAGATGATCTCAATTCCCAGTGTATCCATATTGACTTCAAAAGTCAAAGGTTGTTCGGGGAATTCTTTCAGTGTGTCAGTTAAAATTCTTGACGGGATGGCAATCACACCATCGCCACTCGCATTTTCAATACTGAGTGTGGTGATCATGGTTGTTTCAAGATCTGACGCGGTGATTACCAACTCATTGCCTGTAAGCTGAAAAAGAAAATTGTCAAGAATAGGCAGGGTGTTTTTAGTACTGATCACCCTGCTGATAGCTTGTAAATGAGACAACAAATCAGCACTGGATACGATGAAATTCATAGTTATTGCTTTTTATTCAATCCGTTAGAATATTTTGAATAAACCAAAAATAGCAATTTTGAGTTGATAAAATGATTGTTTTCACTCAAATTATGAACAATTTTATTCTCTTTTCTTTGGTCCGGCGAAGTCGCTGAAATTTTTAAAGATCTTATTAAAAACAAAATACTGAATCACTACCCAGTCTTTATTATTGATCCGGGCGAACATACGTTGATCATCCCACAGCATCTCATTACCGGCATCATCGAGTTTGCCGTTGGCATATCTTCTGTGTGCTTCAATCTTTGTCTCCCGCCCCAGATAATCTTTAACCACTACGGTTCGCATAGGCACCGCATTGCTCAATGAATCCAGCAATGGTGCCGGAAGACTATCCACATAGTTTTCACAACTCAGATGTTCAAAAGAGCTGATATAAAAATTTATTGCCACGGTATCCAATTGAGGGAGCCGCTGGTTAGACATCAGATTAAAAAGATCAACTTTACCGGAGGGATCTTTCTCCAGCTCAAATGACTCTTCCGGTTTGGCTGCATTCAGGATCATGATGGATGCAATCTCATTAAAATGTGATTTAATCAGCACGGTTGACCGCCAATCCGCTTCTTTGGTAAAGAACCGGGTCGACAGGTATCCCACAAATCCGGGAATATGCACTACAAAAGGGGTTGAAGATCCTTCCAACATCATAAAAGTACCCATCTGATCTTGTGTCGGACCTCCGATGTAAATGGTTTTCAACAATTTACCTTTACTATAAATCTCAACCTTGGTGTTCCGGGTAGCCAGCATTCTGATCACATTATCAAAGGCAGCTTTACTTACCGGAGCTTTCACCCTTAATCTATTGATGGTTTTGAGTAATACATTTTTAGCATTCTCACGAACCGGATACTTTCCGTTGACCATCCATCCGTTTTCTCCCCGGGTAAGCATTACCTGGTTGTTACTCTTTTCAACCATAAAGATTTTATCAATCGACGCAGTATCCGCTACGGCAAAATCCCTTAACTCTTTTTTAATGGTTGAATGTGTGGTTCTAACTGCAAAGAAAACCGCCACGGCCCCCAGAGCAATCACTACAGCTAAAATAATTGTTATTCGCCTCATATCTTTTTTCTGTATTTGCGTCGTCTGTAAAATAAATATAGTCCACCGCCCAGTAATACTACTAACACCGGTCCTAATAGATTAATTATCTGCCATTTAGTTCTTTCTTCGGTCAGGCGAGCAAAATCCATCAGCCTTAGCCTGACTTCGCGCGTGCGGATACCCATTACTCCCTCATCATCCATCAGATAGTTAATGCAATTCAGTAAAAAATCTTTATTGCCAAAAGAGATGTTCGGATTATAGCGGTCATATCCCAGAGGAGAATACCTTACCTGACCACCCTGATGTGATACATAATTTCTCCCTATTTCTCCATCACCGATTACGATCATTTTCCCCGGAGCTATTGATTTATCCAATACTTTAAAGAGCTTATTCTGTGTTAATTCTTCAGGCAGACGGTTTTTATAATGTGAGGTAAATTTACCCTCAAGAAGAACAGCAACGGGGAGATTTGCCAATGGAAACCGGTTAGGTTGAGGTCGTTCAGCAAATATTTCCGTACTGATCCTGAAAGGTTGTCTCACCAGGCGGGTATGTTCTGACGTAGTCAGGAGTACTCTCTTTTTTATTTCCGGGTCTTCACCCACTGTATCCACCGTACTTACAAACTCAAACCGGATCGGGTTCAGGTTTTTAGTAATCGGGTTATCCGCACGTGCTGAGATTACGGGAAAAAAAACAAAAGGCGCCATGACCATTTTCGACTGGTTGTCATTCTCACCCGTTGTTTTTACCGGAATGGCTACACAGTTGTAATCCTGTACCAGATTGGTGTTTACTCTGGCTCCATATGTAAAAAGCATGTCACCGATCCGTACCTGTGCATTGATCTTCCCAAAAGTTTCATCCTTAAACGCGATATCATTCAGATTAACTTTTACCGCATCAACCAGCCACAGCACTTTACCTCCCTTCATAATAAACTGATCAATGATAAATTTATCCTTTTCTGAAAATGCGGATTTAGGATCTGCAATGACTATGGCGCTGTACTCATTCAGGGCAGCAATCTGGCCTTTAATTTCCACTCTTTTGACCTGGTAAAATTTACTTATCTCATTGGTCAGGCTGGCCGACTCATATTTATCCAGTTCGTCATGTCCCTCTATCATAGCCACTTTAGGCACTTTCTCCCGTGTAATCTGGTGCATAGCCGATATCAACTGGTACTCGAGGTTTTCAATTGAATGGTTGACATTCTGATCATCCATCTGTTGGGATACGGATCTGAGCAGCAGATTAACCGGCCGGTCAAATTCCTGACCATGAGCCCGGTAAGTCAAAATGGCTCCCGGGAAAATAACCTGCCTGACAGACACTCCACCCTTACCCTGTGCACCGATATTGTAATATTCAAGTCCCTCTTTCGCCAATTGATCGTACACCTCCCGGCGGGTTTTTATATCTGAACTCTCCCCCGGATTAATGAATTCATATTCAATGTTATTTTTTGCATACACCCTGAATTCATCCAAAATTTCTTTAGTGGATTTTTGCAAACGGCGAAAACCGGCAGGCAGATCATCTCCTTCAAGATAAACCTTGACATATATAATATCATGCAGGTTACGTAAGAAGTTTTTTGTGCTTTGCGCAAGAGTATAACGCTTTTCCTGGGTGAGATCGAAACGGTGAAACAGAAAAGAACCTACCACATTCAGTAGAACCACCACCATGATCAGCAGAATCAGTTCCAGGATATTTTGTCTTTTAACTTTTTTCTTGTCCATGGATATCCGTTTTACCATTTTCGGCTTTCCAGCACGATTTTAGTGAAAAAAATAAAAATGGCGATCACCGAGAAAAAATAGATAACATCGCGTGTATCAATGACTCCGCGGGCCATAGAATTATAATGAAATGCGATGCCCAGGCTTTTAAGCAGGTTTTCCCAAAAACCCGAAAAGCCCAAATTTGCAATAGAATCAAATCCCAGAAAAAGAATAAAGCAGATCAAAACTCCGAGAATGAATGAAATGATCTGGTTGTCTGTCAGTGAAGAGGTAAACAGGCCGATAGAAACATATACTCCCGCCAGAAAGATCAGTCCGATAAATGATCCCCAGAAACCACCCGAATCAATAATACCTACCGGATTACCCAACTGGTAAACAGAATAATAATAAATCAGGGTGGGTAATAGTGACAGTACGACCAGAGTCAAGCCGGCCAGGTATTTAGCCAGGATGATCTGCATTTCGGTCAGGGGGCGGGTAAAAAGCAATTCAATAGTACCGGCATGTTTTTCATCCGAAAAAAGTCTCATGGTAACTGCCGGGACCAGAAAAAGGAATACCCACGGAGCAAGAACAAACATAGGATCGAGGCTTGCATAACCGGTATCAGGCACATTGAAATCCCCATGGAAAACCCAGATAAAGAGACCATTCAGCACCAGAAACACAATAATAACCACATATCCCGTCAATGAACTGAAAAAACCACTGATTTCCCGTTTAAACAAGGTCAACATAATATCCTCTCATTTGAAAGTTTACAAAGTTAAGAAAAAGAACCCGCCTACCCGCTGCTTAATGATTCAAAGATATAACGGGCTGTCTGCCGTGATGAAATCTGTGTCCCCACCCGGCTTTTCACTATCCGGTATCCTTCTTCGATCTGTTGCTTTGTATCTTCATTATGAAGAACATCTGCAAGGGTTTCGCGAAGACGTTTTGCATTGAACTCTTTTTGTATTAGTTCTGTAACCACTTTTTTATCAGCAATCAGATTTACCAGTGAGATATATTTCACCCTGATCAACCAACGGGCAATCCAATAAGAGAGGGGATACGTACGGTAACAAACAACCTGTGGCACCTGGTGCCAGGCTACTTCGAGAGTAGCTGTACCTGATGTAACCAGTGCAGCCCGGGCCACACTAAGAAGTTCCTGGGTTACATCCCGTTTCACCGGTATTCGGGTATTGTGCAGAATCCGTTGGTAATAATCATCCGGGAAGCGTTGATGACCTGCCACAACAAACTGATACTCCGGATAGAATGATTGCATCTGGGCCATAATCGGCAGCGCAGCCCTGATCTCCTGATCACGGCTGCCGGGTAAAAGAGCTACCATCGGACGGTTTTCCAGTCCGAGATCTTTGAGGGTTTTATTCCGGTCAGTATGCAACCAGGGTGTAATCTCCTCAACCACCGGGTTACCCGTATATACTGCATTTACTTTAAAAGAGTGTAGAAAGTCCGGCTCAAATGGCAAGATGCACAATACTTTTTCACAATATTTTTTTAGGAGTTTTGACCGGTTTTTTCTCCACGCCCAAACTTTGGGAGAAATATAAAAGAAACATTTAAATCCATGATAATAAGCCCATTTAGCCATTCTCAGGTTAAAACCGGCATAATCAATCAGGATGAAGGCATCCGGTTGAAAAGAGCGGAGGGTTTTTCTTGCAAGCCTGAAATTATCACGAATTTGCCGGAGATGTGAAAGTAGTTGGGTAAACCCCATAAAAGCCAGCTGTTCTAAAGAGACCACAGGTGCTTTTCGTAAAGTTTTCTGCATCCACTCTCCACCAAAAAAAACGAATTCTGCATGAGGATCTTTTTCGCGAAGCGCCGTAACCAACCGTGCTCCGTGTTGGTCTCCCGATGGATCACCGGCAATCAGAAAATAGCGCATGATATAGTTTTACAGATCACTCAAAGTCGTTTATTACCATCAACGGAATCCTCTCAGATGAAACGAATCACTGCCACTGTTATTGCAAATAACAGAGTAGCAAGCAGTACGCCACGGGCCCCGTTGAGCCAGTTCTTCCGGATAAATCCAAAAAAGAGCAACAGGTTCGGCAAAACCGACAGAGAGATGATATGAGTTAAAATCCCCAAATTGAAATAAACCTTTAAAAACTCCCATAAAGAAAGATCGGCGTACCGGTACAGATAATAGATCAACATAGCCAAAGCCGGCACTACAATACCAACTGCCAATCCAAACCAGAAACGATTCATCCACTTTGACATAACAACCTAATATCTAATATCTAATATCTAACATCTAACATCTGACATCCTACAACCCATATCTCTTCATCTCCTCCAAAGTTACCCGGTCGGTCAGATCAATCTTTACCGGAACGATGGCCCCATAATGGTGTTCGAGCGCCCATTCATCCGTATCATCTTCTTCGGGCTCCTCATTACTGAAAGCACCGGTCAGCCAATAGTAGGTTCTTCCATGTGGATCGATTCTCTGGTCGAACTCTTCTTTCCATACGCCAATGGTTTGACGGCAAACCTTCATCCCTTTAAAATCTTCAGGTGCACCTTTGGGAAAATTAACATTCAGACAGGTTCCGTCAGGTAATCCCTGTTTCAGAAGATACCGGATCACAGACGGAATATTCTGAACAGCCGTATGCAGGTCAGTCTCCGGATCATGATCATCCACTGAGAAGGCAGCGGCCGTAATCCCGTTAAAACAGGCTTCAATAACTGCAGCCACAGTACCGGAATAGAAAAGGCTGACCGAAGCATTTGATCCATGATTAATCCCGGCCAGCACCAGATCAGGTTTCCGGTCAAGTATCCGGTTCAGTGCAAGCTTCACGCAATCTGCCGGCGTACCGGTACAGGCATAAGCAGGAACCTCACCATCTACCGACACTGTTTTGTACCGGATAGGATGATTGAGTGTTACGGCATGCGACATACCGGATTGTCCTGAAACCGGAGCAACTACTACTACTTCACCAAATGATTGAGCTACGCGCGTTAGTTCGCGAATACCCCTGGCTTTATAACCATCATCATTACAGATAAGAATGAGCGGACTTTTTTTCATTTGTTTCATTAAGTCCTCAAAAATAGGAAACTCCCACAGACTGACCACCATTTCATGTGATGAAAACAAATGTATCTTTGTTCCATAAGGAAATAAGCATGAAAAATAATGTGACTACAAACGGTCGTTTTGGCACCGCTCCGGTCTTTTTCACAGCCATCTCCACGATTCTGGGTGCCATTCTATTTTTAAGATTCGGTTTCGCCGTAGGTACCCTCGGATTATTTGGAGTAGCCCTGATCATTATTCTGGGGCATCTGGTTACATTACCTACTGCATTTGCCCTCTCAGAGCTGGCTACCAACAAACGGGTGGAAGGTGGTGGCGAGTATTTCATTATCTCAAGATCATTCGGACTGAACATCGGGGGTACGATCGGATTAGCCCTGTATCTTTCACAAGCCATCAGCGTGGCTTTTTACGTAATAGCTTTCACCGAAGCATTTGAAGGTGTTTTCAACTGGTTGAAAGAAACATATGGCTTAGATCTTCCCAGACAGGCCATCAGTATACCGGCCATGATTTTACTGTCCGTTCTCATCCTGCGAAAAGGTGCCAATATGGGAGTAAAAGCGCTGTACCTCGTAGTGGCTATTCTGGCAGCAAGTTTAGTACTGTTCTTTATGGGGAAACCTACTGCGGCAGCACCACAGCACTTCACACTGGCACAGGCGGAATTTCGGAATATGAAAGATTTCTTTTTCGTGTTTGCCATTATTTTTCCGGCATTTACCGGCATGACAGCAGGGGTGGGTCTGTCGGGCGATCTGAAACGACCTTCAAGATCCATTCCGATCGGTACGATTTCAGCTACTATTGTAGGCATGGTCATTTATTTCTTTGTAATCTGGAAACTGGTTAACTCTGCATCCGCAAGCGAATTAACTGAACATCAGCTAATTATGAGCAAGATCGCTCTTGCCGGATCCATTATGATTCCGGTAGGCCTGGCGGCTTCAACCATCTCCTCTGCGCTCGGATCGGTTATGGTTGCCCCAAGAACCCTGCAGGCGCTGGCGGCTGATCAAACCTTCCCGTCAAAAAGACTGAACCGTATATTAAGCAAGGGCAAAGGACGTGATAATGAACCGGTAAATGCATCATGGATCACCGTGCTTATAGCCCTGGTTTTTGTGGCACTGGGCAATGTCAATGTAGTCGCAGAGATCATCTCCATGTTTTTTATGGTTACATACGGATCTTTATGCCTGATCTCTTTTCTGAACCATTTCGGATCCTCTCCCTCCTATCGTCCCTCATTCCGCTCAAGATGGCTTTTTTCCCTGACCGGATTTCTGGTTGCCATATGGGTGATGTTTAAAATTAATGCATTGTACGCCATCCTGGCGATCTTCTCAATGACGCTTATTTACCTGTTTATAAACGCATACCATAAAAACCGGCAGGGTATGAGCAGTATTTTCAGTAATGCATTATATCAGTTAAGCCGTAACCTGCAGGTTTATCTTCAAAAAAAACGTAAAAAGCAGGCCCAGGTTGAATGGCGCCCCAGTGCGCTTTGCATCAGCTCAGATTCTTTCGAAAGAGATCAGGCATTCAGGATTCTGAACTGGATCTCCTATAAATACGGATTTGGTACCTTTATCCACCGGATCGAAGGTTACTATTCTTATGAAACGCAAGCAATTGCGCGACTGGATCTGGAGCAGTTACGAGAGCGTTTTGACACGCAGAAGAACCATGTCTATATCGATACCCTGATTTCCCCTTCATACACTTCTGCCATTGCCCAGGTCATCCAAACACCGGGCATATCGGGCATGGAAAATAACCTGATCCTGCTTGAATATGCCAAAGGTGATCAGAAAGACCTGGCCAGGATAACAGATAACCTTGCGCTGATCAGTGCAGGAAATTTTGATATTGGTATTATCGCCAGTGCAGAACGGGATTTTAAACGCAAAGGCGGTATTCATGTATGGATCAAAAAAGGGGATCTGGCCAATGCCAATCTGATGATCCTGCTGAGTTTTATCATGCTGGGGCATCCCGACTGGAAGCGGGCAAAGATCCGGATTTTTCAGATTTACCGCGAAGATAATTATGAAGAACTTAAAGCTCATCACCAGGAACTGGTCACCACCGGTCGTTTACCGATTACTTTAAAAAATATTGAATGGATTCCGGAGGAGGAGGATATACCGATACATGAAACAATCAGTAAACATTCTGCTAAAGCAGGATTGACACTGATCGGGTTTCAGGTAGATCAGGTCAAGCATGAGGGAGAAAACGTATTTATGGGTTATGACCAGTTAGGTACTATTTTGTTTATTAACGCACATAACCGAATTGAGATCCAATAACCCGTTCAAACATAGCCACCATTTGTTCATCAGGATCTGTAACAGAGTCAGCTTTATGAACTAATTCTATGAGCAATTTCTGCCTGATTGACTTATCCGGAGTCGCCTGAGCTCTTTTCCAAGCATTATTTCAAAACTAGTGAGACTGTTCTGTGCGGAAGTTTGATCATGAAACACCTTACGGAACCAGGGAGTTAAATCCTCTTTAATATTTTGATACCGGTTCTGTGAAGCACGATACAGTTGTTTTTGAAGCAGCTGGTTATTTAAAGCCATACCCGGCTAATTTAACTATTTTTATAACCTAATAAATACACATGTCAGGTATTCGTAATATCACCCTGTGGTTCTTTCTTTTAGCTTCACTATACTCTTGCAGTGAAGATATCAGTATGGTTTCACCCGGTGCCCCCATTCCGGTTGTATATGGAATCCTTGACATCCGGGATTCTGTGCATCAGGTCCTGTTCGGAAAAACTTTTTCGGGAGAAGAAAGTTTATCCGAACTGACTTACCATCCGGGGATGATGTATGACCCGGATGGTTCGGTTACACTGATCGATCCTGTCAGGCAAATCCAAAGTCCATTCACCAGAATAACCGACGGACAGAGAGTACCGGGATTGTTTCCGGTCACTCCCCGGGTTTATTACCGGCTCGTCTCACAACTCCGGCCCGGCAACTATCAGCTGGTGTTTGAAAGCAGCTCAACCGATTCTACATTGGCAATTGAACTTAATTTACCCGGCCCTTTTCAGTTAATATCTCCCCATCCAGAGTCCAGGAGAATATACTTCTATGAAGATCCGATGGTATTCTCATGGATTCCGCCGGCCGGATCAGGGGTTTATGAGATCGCGTTTATACTGCATTATGAAGATCATTTTAAAAACAGCGAACAAATATCCAGAAAGTTCAGGCATACGGTCCTGCTTTTTCGCGAGACGCTGGAACAGGATCATGACCGGCTGGTGTACCGGTTTTATTCGGATCTTTTTTTTAGAGATGCCGGTCGTTCAATTCCTGTTAATGAGGAGGTTGGTTATCGAAAGCCTGTATGGATTGATTTAGAAGTCACCGCAGGGGATACGGTTTTATCAAAATATCTGAAATGGCAAACCCTTGCAATTGACGGTCAGATCAATCCCAATGGCAATATCAATGGAGCTATAGGGTTTATTGCCGGAAAATATACTATCCGGATGCCGCACCTGAAACTTTCAGCCAGGGCACAAGACTCGCTCGTTCTTGGCCGGTTTACCAAATTGCTGGGATTCGTGGCTAATCCCGACTGGTAATTTATTTTCCGGACATGCCAATTCAATCTAAAAGCCCGGGATACCAATTTTATTCGTATCTTTGGGCTTTATTTATCAATTTAGTTTTAGAATTATGAACATTTACGTTGGCAACCTCAGTTACGGGGTTGATGAAAATGAACTCAAAGCTGCTTTTGAAGAGTATGGTGCAGTAACCTCTGCAAGAATCATTACGGATAAATACAGCGGAAGAAGTAAAGGATTTGGTTTTGTTGAGATGGAAGATGATGACGCAGCCAAAAAAGCCATTGAAGGCCTTAACGGGCGTGCACTTGACAACAGGGAAATTAAAGTAAACGAAGCCCGGCCACGGACTTAGTAAGTATTTTTCCCCGGTATTTTTCTCCCTTAAATTTTTATAATTAAGGGTAGTTTTCCTTGGGTACTCATAGTGGTACCAGAAAAAATTGTCTTATTATTGAAAGAAGCCTTCCGGATGGGAAGGCTTCTTTTTTTACCGGATCACCGGTCGCGAAAACGGAGGCAAACGATAACGCCTTGAAGCTATGCCGGCCGCCCGGTGGAAAGTGGACATAGCTACCAGAATCCCTAATTTATTCGCTCTGTATCTGTAAAGTATGGGCATCGACAGCAAATCAACTGAAGTGTTTCAGGAAATACGCAGAAGAAAAACCAGAAGGTATTTTGTCAACTAATCAAATCATTCTATATTTGCCCCGTTTTTGGGCGCTTAGCTCAGCTGGTTCAGAGCACCTGCCCTACAAGCAGGGGGTCACTGGTTCGAATCCAGTAGCGCCCACTTGAAAAAAACCTTCCGCCATGGAAGGTTTTTTCGTATAATCCCTCAATAGGTGATCTGACCCTCGTACACTCTGGACTTTTCCGGAGCAACCAGGCTACCCCGGTATTGTACCCGGGCACCCCGGTTATTGGTAACCATAGCAGTGGTGTTTCCTCCCGGAGCTACCCGCAATTCAACCCGGTAAAAGCCCACGTTGGTGCTGATGGTAGCCTTGATCAGACGATACCCTTTTTTACCGGTGTTTTTCACCTCCAGCTTAGTTATGTGGCCATAAAATGTAGCCCCCCCAACTCCATTCGGACCGATATTCGAATTTGAACCGGTTTGAATTACCGCTTTATTCTTGATCAAGCCGATAAAATTGAGATTGGGATCAACCAACTCACTCGTTCCGTCTTTTTTGATCAACCGATCAGCTTCAAGCACGAGTAAGGTGTCTGTAACCAGACGTGAGATCTCCATCTCATGCTCTTTTTCTCTCTTGATTCTAAGAGCTTTACGTTCTTGTCGTGTCAATTTCCCCCCGGTTTTTCCATGCCCAAGAACATTCTGACCCTGGGTAGCTGTTGCCATCAGAGCAATTACCCAAACCATCAATAACTTTTTCATTTTTCTCCTTTTTAATTCCGGAAATAAAGTTATCAAACTCTGTACCATTCTTACAATCTTAATAAAAAACGTATATTGGTTTTTTTTTACCAAAACCTAAAGCACGTATTATTATGAAGAAAAGATTTACGCTCTTGTTGTTCGTTTTATGTTTACCTATTTTTTACCTTGCCCAGGCACAGCAGCAAACTAAGATTCATCACCTTAAAGGCAATGGTGAAGTATTTTTTTATGAGGATTTCGATTGGAGCGACAGTACTGCTCCGCAGGGATGGCGTTTGACCAGGAGGATGTATATCTGGATCTGACTATTACAAAAAATAATGAGGTTATTTGGGAGAAACAGACTGATCCCCTGTTTGTAGTCGCACCGTTGGAACTGGATACCAGCAGAATCACTGATAAATTTATTCCTGAAGATTTCGGACATTACAAAGTAACATTCAACTACAAACAGGACCAGGAAGAAAATACTCCGGAAAACAATAAGGCAGAGTTCTTCTTTCAAGTAAACGACAGCGTGTATTCAAGATCTGACGATACCCCGGACCTGGCCTGGTCATACCTTTTCGAACGGTACGGAAGTGCAGATATCACTGCCATTGAAGATTATTTCACGGGCTCGATTTTCCCAATATATAATGATTGTGAAGTCAGTTCAATCTCCACTTACATCATGGGAGGACTGGCTGACGGACTGATAGAATTTCAGTTACAGCTCTGGTATGTACCCATTGGGGAAGAGGATGAAACACCTGTTAAATGGCTTACTACAGATATGGTCACCCTGGATTCAAGCATGTTTAATACCTGGGTCACACTGCCGATTGATAAAGATGGTGAATCTGAATTTCTTAGTGCCGGAGATCTGGTTTATGCCGGTATCTCACAGTGGGATTTTCATGAGAACAATCTCATACGCCGTAGTAAAGGTTTGCAAATCGGAACCGATAAGACAGTTAAAATGGTTGAACCCTCTGCCCTGGGTATTTACAATGGTAATATTGAGATCGGACTGGGAACATTTGTTCGCCGAAACCTTATGTGCCGTTTAAATCTGAATGACCACAGCAATATAATTGATGCAACAGATCCAACTAAAGGTCTTAATCTGCTGGAACAGAATTACCCCAATCCGTTTATAAACACAACCCAAATCTGTTATACGCTTACTGATCCGGCTGAAGTAACCATAAAAATAATGGACCATACCGGGCGTAGTGTTTTAATATTGCACAAAGGCATACAACCTGCAGGCAAGCATTCATGTACTTTGGATGGTTCGAACCTTGAATCCGGACTATATTATTACACATTACAAGCGGGCAGATTCAGCCAGACCAAACAAATGGTAGTGCTTTAAAAAACATAAGGTTGCACGATCAGACTCTCAAGGTCAATCAAACGAAACTTTGACAGACGATTTGGATTTTATGTGTTGTGGAATTGAGATTCCCATAGCAGTAACATCAACCATACCCTCAGCTGTGGATTCAGTATCTAATGAAAGATACATGCCTTTTTCATAAGCGAATAATATAGTACCTGAAGTTTTGGTTTCACGGGTCAATGAAAGAGCCATTCCGTTTTGCTCAAAATCACCCGACATATTCTGTAACCCGGCAACTTCAAGTTTCAGGCATTTAAATCCATCCACAGTCAGCTGATCCGCAATTTTATACGTAGTGCTTTCCTTGATATGAAGTGTTGATCCGTTAAAAGGAAAATCGGTGGATGTGGAATCCTTCCAGGAATCACCGACTTTGACCGGATGATCCGGTAAACTGAAAAATATCCTTTTAACTCCCTCCTTGGCCTGCGTTCCGGTAGCTTGTTCACCGGTTGCCGTAACAATAACAGGCAGATCATCATATCCCTGGAAATCAGAAGCTTTGCCATTCGGGGATAGGGTAAACTGCAATTTCTTGCCTATCCAGGGAGAGAAATCAGTTGCGTTATCGCCCATCGGACTCTTGGCAGTCTGGGTCATTTTCGTATTCTCTGTTTCGAAGATAAAATTCCCTTCCGGATTAACGCCGGTTATTCGGTAAACCGTTTCAATTTCGGAATTCACATCCACCGAAATAACCTGTCCCTGCTGATCACTTTCAATAGCAGATAAAGAAACCGTTTTGATGTTCATTTTCTGACCCTTCTCAAACTGGTAAGCCAGCGTATATCCCCCCTGGCCTCCACCCTTCCAGAGTATCGCACACCCGCTTGAAAAGACTGTTAATAAAATAAAAGCAGCAGAAAAATAAATAGTTGATTTTTTCATGATTCTTTGATTTGGTTTAAAACAATTAAAGGTAAAACTTTTTCTGTTTTTCAACTCACATATTACTCATCCACCAAAAAAATATATCCTCTGCCTTTTAACGTCTGTATCCGGATATGGGGATCTTCACTAAAATAGTTTCTGATCTTCCGGATGTACACATCTAGGTTTCGTGAATTAAAATAGGTATCATCTCCCCAGACCTGTTGAAGGAGGCGTTTGCGGTCAATCAGGCCATCCCGGTGAATAACCAGATAGGTCAGTACTTCCTGGTCTCTCTGAGATAATTGAATTATCCGGGAAGGAGTATGTAATTCATATTTTTGTGGATCGAACCGGTATCGGCCCAGAATAATCTCCTCTTCAATAATAGCGGAACTTTGACTGAACCCGTTTTTCAAATTCAGCTGATTCCGGATCCTGGCTATCAATTCTTTCATACTGAAGGGTTTTCTCATATAATCCGTACCCCCGGCCTCAAAACCCCTGACTACATCGGCCGGGTCAACCTTTGCAGTTAAAAAAATCACAGGCAATAACGCCATCCGGCTTCGGATCTGCCGGCATAAGGAGTAGCCATCGATATTGGGCAACATGATATCCAGAACAACCACATCGGGTTTAAAGCGGTCCAGGCTTTTCAATACTTTGGCACCGTCAGTTTCCCAGAGGACTTCAAATTCCTGCTGTTCCAGGGTTTCCTTAACAATTCTACCCAGAAACTGTTCATCCTCAATATATAGAACTTTAAGCTTCATAATCCGGAATCGGGAATTTCAATCTGAAAACCGCTCCTCCTTCAGGAGTCTGATCCAGCTTTACCGTACCTTTATGTGCCTCCATCACCATCGCAACAAAACTCAGACCCAACCCATATCCTTTTACGTTGTGACGGTCGCCTGAAGGAATTCTGAAAAACTGATCAAAAATCCGTTTTCTGTAAATCCCGGGAATACCCGGCCCGTTATCCTGCACTTCAATACCAACCGATGCCAACTCTTTAAACAAACGAAGGCGTATCACCACCTGGTCTTTCCCGTATTTTATACTGTTGTCAATTAAATTGATCAATGCACCCTGCAGCAGCAGACGATCGGCGTTAACCGTGTAAACCTGCTCATCACCCACCCACTCTACACGAACATTTTCCTGTTCCAGCCTCGGATGAATTGTTTGAACAACCTGATGAGCCAGGGAACTAAGATCCGTCGGTTCCGGTTGAATAGTCATCCTGTTTCCCTGTAGCTGAGTCTGTCGGATTACTTTATGGATCAATTGATCCAGACGGTCGATCTCAGTCTGCATCATACCCAGGTATTCACCGGTCATCACAGGATCATCCTTTACCCGAAAGGTATTCAATGCTTCGAGAGCCACTTTTACAGTGGATACAGGTGTTTTCAATTCATGTGACAGGTTGCTCATCATTCCGGCCCGCAAAAGCTCAAGTTCCATCTGTTTCTTCAGGCTTCTCCAGGTGATCAGAAATGCTGCTCCCGTCAATATCAGCAATAACAATCCGAAGAGGATCTGCGGCCATATTTGCATCACGAGGTACCCTCTGTATTTTGAGACTTCCATACTGATCTCAGGATGCAAAATACCCGACTGAAAGTGAAATGCCCGTTGTGCTTTCAGCATATTTGTGGTATCATCCCCGGTAATCCAGGTAACTACCATCCGATGTTGTCCTTTCACCGGCAACCGGTTGAGGAACACCTGTCTGACATGAGAAGTATCAATGTGAAGATCAATTGAATCCGGAATGATATTTGAATGGGTCCGTCCCATAATCAACTTAAAACTACGGAGCAACATTCGCTCATTCTGTTTTTCCATCCCGGATGAAAAAGATTCTTGTATATTAATCAGAATTTTCCCGGATCCCGCCGGTATTGAATCATACACCACGGGATCAGTAATAAAATGGAAACCGGAAATCGAATCCGATGCAATCAGACTATCCTTCATCAACGGATCAATCACCTGAATTACCAGAGCAGAATCCATGACTTCATCCTGTGACTGTAAAAAAGAGCGCTGTAACTCACTTTGCAGACTATCTTTTTCTTGCCGGTACTGATTCGCCAGCCAGTAAATCACAAAACCGGTCAACAACAGTTGACTTACCCCCATCAACAGGACAATCCACTTGATATGACCTCTTTTCTTCATATTATTTATCCTGTAAATATAAGTTTATGGCTCAGTTCGTAAGCCACTCATTAACCTTAATTAACCTTAATTTATCACTGATTAACCGATTTAATACCGGGGAAAAAAATACATTTGTTTAAAAAAATCCATCATGAACAAGATCATTTTTGCATCCCTCTTACTGACCTGCACGGTAAGCCTGACGGCTCAGAATAATCAAAATCCGGAAAAAGTAACCAGTGGAACAGTCATCTATCAGGAGGTCATTAAACTGGATATTAAACTTGAAGGGGAGGAGGCTGCTCAAATGGCGAATATATTTCCAAAGCAGCGAAAAACCCAAAAAGAACTCCGTTATAACAACCAGATATCTCTCTATGTCAACAGTAAAGAGGAGAGTGATAACAATACTACCATGGAGTCAGGAAATGCCACTATACAAATCAAAATGGCCGAACCCGATAATAAGTTCTACTATGATCTCCAAAAGAAACAAAAAATTGAAGAGCGGGAGTTTTTAACCCGGAAATTTATCATCGAAGACCATATAGAAGATGCAGGGTGGAAATTCACCGGTAAGGAGAAAACCATCCTGGGATACCCCTGCCGTGAAGCAACCCGTGAAAAGGGGAAAGGTACCGAACATGTTTGGTTTGCTCCCTCCATTCCGGTTTCAACCGGTCCGGCCGATTATGTGGGGTTACCCGGACTGGTACTCGCCATGGAATCCGCCGACGGCAAGCATACCATCACAGCCACTTCGATCACATTCGAACCAATAGATAAAAAGTTATTATCCAGACCTCGCAAAGGCAAAAAGGTATCACAGAAAGAATTTGATGAAATTGTTGCCGAAAAAATGAAGGAGATGGGTGCACAACAAGGTGAAGGAAACGGCACCATGATGATCCGAATTGTTAAGTAATTATTTTATGCGCACTTTATTAACTTCTGTTCTGCTAGCCGTAACTCTTGCACTTAATGCCCAAACAGGTCAATTAACCGGCACGGTAGTTTCTGAAAACGGTGATCCATTGACTTTTGCCACCATTGTTTTGCTGAATCCATCAGACTCTACTCTGGAATATTTTGGGATATCCAATCAATCGGGAGATTATGTCATTCGGGATATCAGGCCCGGCAAATATCTCATGCAGTATGCCTTTGTGGGATATGAAGTGATCTACCGGGATATGACCATACCACGAAAGGAGGGCAGTGCATTAGGTATTACCATAATGAAACCCAAGCCGGTGAATGTGGGTCAGGTGAATGTAATTGGAGAATACATTCCACTGCAGATTCGGAAAGACACGCTCGAGTTCAATGCCAAAGCTTTTAAAACCAGTCCGGATGCCAATGTGGAAGAACTATTAAAAAAACTTCCCGGCATTCAGGTTGATCGTGCAGGTAATGTCAAGGCTCTGGGTGAAACCGTCAGAAAAGTGTTTGTTGATGGTAAAGAGTTTTTCGGGAACGACCCGAAAGTCGCCACCAGGAACATTCCGGCCGATGCAGTAAGTAAAGTACAGGTATTCGATAAAAAATCGGAAGAAGCCGAGTTTACCGGTATTGATGACGGTACACGAAATAAAGCTATTAACCTGGTACTGGATGAAGATAAAAAAAATGCTCTTTTTGGGGATGCAGAAGCAGGTTGGGGTACTGCGGGCCATTACCGGGGAAACGTAAAAGCTTTCCGTTTCACGGATAAAATACAGCTGGCCGGATTAGCCATGCAGAATAACATCAACCAGGCAGGTTTTTCATTTTCTGACTACATGAATTTTAAGGGAGGACTGGGCTCAATGATGAAAAGCGGGGGTTCCATCAATATTAATATGACGGGTATGGATAATTTCCCACTGGATTTTGGTCAGCAGGTAACCGGGTTAACCACATCTGGAGCAGGGGGCGTTAATTTCTCCTTTTCTCCAACTAAAAAACGACGTTTCTTCATCAGCTACCTTGGTAATGGCAACAAGAAAAATTTAGAGCAAAAAACCAAAACATGGAATTACTTGTCAAACAAAGATTATTTTCAACAGGAAGATCTGGATGAGATTAAGCGCGACACTGCTCACCGGATTAATCTGGGGATACGATACCGGTTCGACTCTACACGCAACCTGTTTGTTGACGGAAATATCTCACTGGTACAAGGATTCAGAAACAGTAGTTCCCATACTGCGACTTCCGTGAACGACACTTCATACAACCAGTTGGATAACTCCACCCTGCAACGGTCAAACCGATTAACGGCAAGCGGTACCGGCAGTTATGTCCGGATGTTTAACCGGGACAGATCCGTTTTAAAACTTTCAACCAACGGATCTTTTAACCGTGAACTTACAGAATTACAATGGACCAATGGAGCCGTCTATTATCAACCTCCGGTATCAATAAACTCAACGCAATTCCAGAATAATCACACGAACAGAATCAGTTACGGAGCCGGCCTGTCACTGACACAAAAAATCACGAATAAAATCTTTCTGATTTCGGGTTTAATAGCCGGGAATCGTGAAGAGTGGCTTGACCGGATCCAAGGAACACCGGAACCGAATGACGCCATTATTGATTCATTAAGCCCCTCATTCCACTCCTATTATCGCTGGATTCGACCTCAGTTGGTCTTTAAACGTAATACAAACCAGCTTCAATTCAAGCTTACCATGCAGGCTGAGATCAGCCGGTTTGCTACACGGTTATGGGATGATCCCGAATTAAAACAACCCTATTTCTATCTGACTCCTGAACTTTTTGTGGATTATGAATACCGGACCGGCCACCGGCTGACATTCATCTGCAGTTCAACAGTGAATACTCCCTCTACCACCCAGCTCTTGCCGGTGGTAAATAATATCAATCCGTTATCCCTGTATTACGGCAATCCCGAGTTGAAGCCCGAATACCGGCATTCGGCCAATTTTCACTGGTTACTATTTGATCAGTTTTCCCTCACCTCTTTATTTACCATGATCTCAGCGACCTACACACAGGATAAAATTAACTGGTCGAGAACAGTCAATGACCAACTGGAACAAATAGTTACGTTAATTAATGTAAAAGATGATTACCAGGTGAACGGCCGGATTGATTTCTCCACTCCGATACGAAAACTGGGCATGATAATCAATCTGAGTCTGGATGAAAACTGGAACCGGGGCCTGAACCGGATCAACGGAATTAATAACATCAACACCAACTTTTCACACGGGTTAACTCTTAGTGTTAACAACCGTAAAAAAGTGAAATGGGACATCAACGGCGGAGCTTCGGTCTCACTTACAGATGCAAGATATTCCGTACAGAAAGCTTTAAATAACCTCTATTATAATATCTCATGGTTTGCCGATCTTAAATATTTCCCGGATGACCACTGGCATTTTACGGTCACTACCGATGTTACCAGTTATAACTCAATGAGTTTCAATGAGTCTGTCAATATTCCTTTACTGGGCGCCGAAATCAGTTATTCTTTCCTGAAAAATAACCGGGGCATGCTGATCCTTCAGGGATTTGACCTGCTGAACAAAAACACCGGATTACAACGAATCAGTGAATTGAATTATCTTCGTGAACGAAAGTCAAATATTATCGGACGATACTTCATGCTATCATTTAAATACCGGTTGAATAAATTCAACAAAAAAACGGGAGGTGGAATCGATATAAAAATGAAAAAACATTGAACCAGGGGAATCAACACCAAAACCAGGCTACCCGGGCTGCGCAATACTTCATTCATCATGAAATCCCATTTCATCTGGGATTTCTTACCACCGAGCAATCACATTCGAAAACACTAAACTTCAGTGATTTGATCCGCCGGTCAACTGCCGACGGTTTGATAAACCTGATGGAGGTTGACCGCGATATAGTACCGGTTGCCAAGCAAGCGTTTCACTCAGAGCCATACCAAATGCTGGTAAAAGAAGTAACGCAATGTATCCGGCAGGGCCAACGGGTAATCTTTTCAAGTTGCGGGGCTTCGGGCAGACTGGTCATCCTGCTGGAAGCTATGTGGCGTGAGTTCTGGAATCAGGCAGCCATCCGTTTTCCAAAGCATTCATCCCTGTGTCGCAGAATAGAAAACCAAGTTGCCAGCATCATGACCGGAGGAGAACGTGCATTGATCCGTGCGGTTGAAAACTTTGAAGATTATCAGTCGTTTGGCCGGAGACAAGCTGAAGAAACCGGGATACAAAACCAGGATATAATGATTGCGCTTACCGAAGGCGGGGAGATTTCCTCCGTCATCGGGAGTATGAAGCATGCACTGGCTCAACATGCACGGGTGTTTATGATCCATAATAATCCGGCTGAAATACTCCGCTCGCACTTTGAACGTTCAAAGGAAGTGATTGATCACCCTGAAGTAATTACCATTGATCTGACCACCGGTCCGATGGCCATCGCCGGTTCTACCCGTATGCAGGCTACCACGATTGGAATGTTGATCGTTGGAGCTGCTTTGGAGGAAGCCTTTTCCGGTATTCTCCCTGAAAAGCATCAAACAAAAGATTTGGGATCAGAAAATCTTTGGGCAGATCAATTCGCAGAATTATTGGATCAATTACAGCAACCACAGGTAATTAACGGACTGTCCCGGTGGGCCGAACTGGAAGCTGCATTATACCGGAAAGGTGGACTGGTTACCTATTCTGCTGATTGTTACCTTCTTGATATTCTGTCTGATACAACAGAACGGACCCCCACATTTATGATCCCTCCATTCAGGAATGATGAAGACCTGAACGGTCCTGATTCCTGGGCATTTGTCAAGCATCCCCATTATTCAACTCCTGAAACCTGGGAGTATATTCTTAAGCGTCCCCCAAGGGGTCTTTCCTGGTCCGCAGCGGATTATCAGAAAATGGGAGCCGACCGCTCAATTATTAAATCAGCTCCAAAGCTAAGCCGGGAAGATATTTTGAAATACCGGATCGGCAATGAACCTGATCCCTCCCGGTATGTATCCACCGAATCGGTATTAATCACCATACGGATGAATAATGAATCCGTCAAATCAACTCAAACCGCCGGCCTTCCTGATGCAAACAGGTACAAAAAACAGGTATGGATCACCATAGGGGACTCTCCGGACAAAGTGTTAAACCCAAAATTTATACCTCTTCCGGTATCTCTGTCAGAAACCTCGATAAACCTGTTCCACCACCTGGCACTTAAAATGATCCTGAATACAGTATCTACAGCAACCATGGCACTGTTGGGCCGGATCAGCGGTAACTGGATGATCCAGGTAGACGCGACCAATAAAAAGCTGATCGACCGGGCTACCCGTATTGTAGCGCATTTCAGTGGATTATCGTATGAAGCAGCTTGTGAAGCACTGTTTCAGACCATGTATGAACCGAAAATTGATCGTTTGGAATTCAAAAAATCATATGTCATCCAGACATTGGAACGATTAGGAGTATCCTATTAGGTCACTTTGCCCGGATCCGGTGATACCTGTTCATATAACTTTTTATCTACAATCTCCCTGATCCGAAGCATAGTGCGGCATACCTCCTCAAAAGAATTATACAGCGGTGCCAGTCCGAGCCGTATATTATCCGGAGCCCTGAAGTCCGGTATGATGATTACTTCACCATCCGGCGGATGGATTAATACCTGGCTGATCCTGAAAGCTTCAGGATGCCGGATGGATACGTGTGAACCCCGGTAGTCGGGATTCCGTGGAGATCCTAACGAAAAACCAACAGGTTTCAGCCATTTATCAAAACAGTCAATCAGGTATTGAGTCAGTCGGACACTTTTCTTTCGAACAGCACCC
>Ga0190359_1000599_pt1 | contig 23992 bp, 15 predicted proteins | sample 48721823_MG_FD_161269 | JGI IMG/M metagenome (GOLD analysis project Ga0190359, IMG submission 161269) | Hydrothermal vent microbial mat bacterial communities from Southern Trench, Guaymas Basin, Mexico - 4872-18-2-3_MG | ecosystem: Environmental > Aquatic > Marine > Hydrothermal vents >... | reverse complement strand
AAATTCATGCTTGATTTTCTTGAACAACATTATCATGACAAAATTCTTTCCTTTGCTCAAAAGGTATCGCCGTTAATCCGTACTGTTTCATTCCGTCTTAACAACAACGATGATTATCCCTTTTCTGAGCTGTCTCGTTCGCCGTCAAATTATAACAAAACTATTGATATACAGTTAAAACAAAAATCAACCCTGATGCTTAATAGTCAATATTCTTTTGATCTCTTTGTTGCGGGATCTGGCAATGAGTTTGCAAAAAGTGTTTCTTTAGCGGTTGCTGAAAATCCAGGTAAAACTAAATTTAATCCTTTGCTTATTTATGGCGGTGTTGGCCTTGGTAAAACACATCTTCTTCATGCAATCGGTAATCATATAGTAGAAAATAATAACGATTTTGCTGTAAATTTTACTCCATCTGAAGAATTCTATTTTAATTTTATTGAAGCAATTAAAAACAGTAGTACAAAAGAATATACAGATATATTCAGAAAATCAGATATACTGCTTGTTGATGATATTCAGTTTTTTTCCGGTAAAGAGCGTACACAGGAAGAATTCTTCTATATATTTAATACCCTCTATCAACAGGGTAAACAGATAGTCCTTACATCAGATTTACCTCCCAATGATCTAAAAGGACTTCATGATCGCCTTATTTCACGTTTTCAATGGGGATTGTGTGTTGATATTCAACCGCCTGATTTAGAAACCCGCGTTGCAATTCTTAAGAAGAAAGCTGAGCGTGATCATCTAACTATTCCGGAAGATATAATCTATTTTATTGCAGAACATATATCGACAAATATCAGAAAGCTTGAAGGAGTTATTATTCGTCTTCTTGCATTTGCTTCTATTACGAAAACTGATATCACAATAGATTTAGTAAAAAATATTCTTAGTGATTCTATAAAAAAAGAACATGCAAAAGTATCTATTGAAGACATAATTAATACTGTTTCATCTTATTACAATATTTCTGTGGATAATCTGCGTGAAAAAAACAGAAGTAAAGAGGTTGCTCACTGCAGACAGGTTGCCATGTATATTGCAAAGATGTATACAAATTATTCTCTGAAAACAATAGGACTCCACTTCGGTGGCAGAGACCACAGCACAGTTATTCATGCAATAAAGCAAATTGATAAAAATAAAGAAAAAGACAAAATTCTTTCAAAAGATATTAATTATATTCTTTCTCAGATAGGAAAATGATTGAAAAAGATGTTAATGTAATGTGGATAACCTGTAACAATTAAAACAATAAACATGTTATTTTCTTTTTTTTATTAAATTAATAAATTATCAACATCTATATTTATTTATTTTATAACAGGTTAGTGATTATTTATATACTATCAACACACCTAATTGCTTTTGATTATTTATATATATATAATTTATAAACAGATATGAATATGTTGATATATATAATAAAAACTTTATACGGGAGTTAATATGGCACTCACAATTCATAAAAAGGATTTTTTTGAAATTATTCAGAAAGCATATCCTATTGTTCCCTCAAAAAGCTCTTTACAGATTTTACTTAATTTTAAACTAATTTTCTCGCCGGAATCACTTGAAATTGTTGCAACAGATCTTGATCACTCTATTAAGTTAAAAACACCTATTACAGGCGAAGGTGAATTTGAGATAACGGTTAATGCGAAGAAACTATTTGAAATAGTCAGAGAGTTGCATGATGATAATCTTACTATTGATTGTGATGAAAATGTGCTTACAATCGAGAGCGGGGGCTCTTTCTCGTGTAAGATATCAGGCGCAGATACCCGCGATTTTCCTCCTTTTCCGGAGCTGGAAAATTTTAATCAGATAGAGATACCTCTCCGGAATTTTAAAAATATGGTAACGAAAAGCAGCTTTGCTGTTTCGAGGGATGAAGCACGTGCCTGCTTATGTGGTGTATTCTGGAAGGTAGAAAAAGGTAAAATGGGTATGATTGCCACTGATGGACATAGATTAGGCTGTTCGTTTTATAGCAGTGACACAGGAGTAGATAGTGATATTGGCAGTATTATTTCTCCTAAAAGCCTTATTCATCTGGTAAGGATACTTGATTCTGAAGAGGTGGATGATACCATTTCAGTAGCCTATGGTGATAAATATATCGTTTTTAAGAGTGACTCACTGACATTATGCTCAAAGCTTATTGATGGACCTTATCCTGATTATGAGAAAGTAATTCCGGGTAATAATCCAAAAAAAGCTGTAATTGATAAGGGTATTCTCCTTGAGGCAGTTAAAAGGGTTTCTGTTTTATCGAATCAAAAAACACATCTTGTAAAATTTGTTTTTGGTAAGAATGAATTGGAGATAGTTGTCATGAACAGGGATATCGGTGGCGAAGCGCGACAGGTGATACCGGTTGATTATGATGGAGAAGAACATACGATTGGATTTAATGCTTTATATTTTCTCGAGATACTTTCGATAATTAAAACATCTTCCATCCGTTTAGAGATGAATACTCAGATTAGCGCCTGTTTACTTTTCCCGGTATATGAGGATGATAAGGAAAAGGAAAGTGATGATCTGTTTCTTATAATGCCTTTGCGCATTCTTGAAGAACTATAATAATAACGGAGAAATAATTTTAAAGACAGAGAAAAATTGTTGACAAAAAAGTTTTTTTTATATGTATTGTGGCTTCCTTGTCTAATGATCACCCCTGGATTTTCATCACCTCTCGTTATTGGAAACGATGGGTTTGGGAATCCATTTCTTATTATTAATAATCCCGCAATGATAAACAGACAGAAGGGAGTTCCTATTGGTTTTTCCTTCTATTACAATACGTCATTGCAGAAATACTTAATACTGACAGGATTTAGTGAGTCCTTCGATAAAAGTGCTTTTTCTATAAATTACTTAAAAGATACTCAGGAGGAATATAATCGTTTTTCAACCGCCTTTTCAACCGCCTGTAAAATGATCTCGTTCGGAGCCTCTTTCCACTTTCTCTTTTTTGATGAGGAACCTGATTTTACCCTTGATGCGGGAATTACTTATCATTTTAAGGAAAGAAGATATATAGGTCTTGTGATGAAGAATATATTAGAGATTGATAACGGTAATGAACTGTTGGCGCGGGAGCTATGTTTAACAGGTGGAGGAAATATACCTAAAGTAGACAGATTATTTTTTACTGCTAAAGCACGAGGAATACTTTTTGATTTTAAAGAAAAGGATTACGGATATGGCGGCGATATTAATGTACATAAATTCATATTTAATAACCCTTCCTTAAGTATCTATTTAAAAGGAACGGTACTTTATGCGCATGATAAGAATCTTACGTGGAATATGGAATCACTTCTTGGATATCATCACCGTTTCAACCGTTTTTCTCTTGGTATATATGCAGGATATAAACATTATTCACTTTCAGAGATGAATAGTGTGGTGTTTTCCATTTACTATAATCCTCTCTTTAAAAGAAAAATTGGAGATTTAGACTGCTCATTAGAGCTTAATTCTTCTAAAATGACACCTAACGGCGATAATATACACGATAATGTTGTTATTACTATACGGGGTTCATTTCAGAAGGACGAAGTTAGAATCAAGCGATGGACCATATTAATAACCGATGAGAAGGATCGGAAGGGAGCTGTTATAAAGACTTTTTCAGGTGGTAATGTACCACCTACTTCAATAGTATGGGAAGGAAGAAATAATGAAGGAAATTTGGTTAAAAATGGCACTTATTATATCAAACTAATACTTGTTGATTCTATAAATAGAGTAATATCAAGTTCTTATAAAGTAGTTACTGTTTTCTGATGTAATACAACCGGTTTATACTGTGTATCTCTCTTCACTTACAATTAGTAATTTCAGAAATTATTTAGATTGTTCCCTAAGTTTAAGCAGTAAAGGTGCTGTATTTATTGGAGAAAACGGGTCCGGTAAAACCAATATACTTGAAGCAATACATATGATTTCTTTAGGACGATCTCAAAGAGGTGCCTTAAAAAGAGATATGATACACAGGGATGCACATGAGACCTTTTTAGAAGGCGTTTTTAGTGAGAGTGTTTCAGTGACACCGTTGTCGTTATCTATAGGTTTTTCACGCGACGGAAGCCTTATATTAAGAAGGAATAATCAAAAAGTATCTACTCTTTCAGAATTACTTTTCCACAATACGATTATTTCATTTGGATCGCAGGATATCGCTCTTATTTATGGGGAGCCGGCAGAGAGAAGAAGGTTTATTGACAGTATACTCTGCCAGGTAAATTCAACCTATCTGGATCATCTTGTACTCTATCGGAAGAATCTTTTAAACAGGAATACACTTTTAAAGAGAGATACATTGGATCGATCAGTAGATATTTATGAGGAGAAAATGGCTGAGTATGCCGCTACAATTGTATTTACAAGGAAAAAATTCTTTTTAGATATTGCGCAATTACTATCTAAATACTTTTGCCAAATCAGTCTATATACGGGGAAGGTTGATATTATTTACAAACCATCCATTTCTATAGAGTCTGATGATAAAGAGACATTATACAAATTGTTTTTAAAGGAATTGCGGGAGAAGAGGGAAAAAGACATTGTTTTGGGTTTTACGTCAATAGGGCCGCACAGGGATGACTTTAGATGTTATATTAATGGCATACCGATTAAATCATATGGATCACAGGGTCAATGTAGAGCAATGTCACTGTCAATACGGCTTTGCGCACTTAGTTTTCTTGAGAAGCATACCAGTAAAAAAAGTATTATTCTTATTGATGATGCATTTACCGAGCTTGATACCAAACGTAGAAGTAACACCTGTTCTCTGGTTGAGGGCAGGGGCCAGATTTTTTTAACGGCATTATCTGAAAAAGATATATTTATTGATAAGCTTCCTGTTTTTAATATAGAAAAAAATATGATTACATCAGTATGAAAAAAGGCAAAGAACCAAAAAAGCTTGGTGATGTTATGTACTCAGTTCTTTCAGAGCGGGGATATTTGGAGTCGTATTTCGAGGCTGAAGTGTTAAGAAGATGGAGAACTATTGTTGGCGAGAAGATAGCACAGGTTACAGAATGCACTGAGATACGCGACAGAATTTTGTATGTGAAAGTCTCTTCTGCGTCATGGAGACAGGAGTTGTCTTTTTTTAAAGATGAGATAATTGAGAAAATAAAAAGTGAGATACATCACGCGAGGATAAACGATATCATTTTTTGCTGATTTTGTAAAGAGACAATGCATCGGATACCCATGAGAAAGTGACAAGAAAGATCCGGTAAGAATAAAAATCCTTCTCGGTGAATTTCTACCGAACACAAACAGCTTCAATTCCCCTGTTTTTTAATCATTTTAAGCGTTTTTTTATTGCATATTTCGCATATAAAAGATAGGAAAAATCCGTGGAAAAATGTATTTTTTATCAGTGGTAATGTGTCTGAAAAAGTCGAATAAAAACAGTCCTTTTCAGAAAAAGAATTTCAATGGAATTATACGCATTTAAATTTACTGAAAGGCATTTGCTTTTGTAAATAATATTTTTACAAAATGGTTTGTCGGTAAAAAGCGGATCCGCGGGAAAGGAAGAACAAAAATAATGCAAAAAGGGAAGTATGAAGCCGAAAATATAAAGACGCTTAAGGGGCTCGAAGCGGTAAGAAAGCGTCCGGCCATGTATATCGGAAGTACCGGTTCTCACGGGTTACATCACCTTGTCTATGAAGTTGTTGACAATTCCATAGATGAAGCGCTTGCCGGTTACTGTGACACCATTACCGTAACGATTCATACCGATAATTCTGTTACAATTCTGGATAATGGACGAGGTATTCCCGTTGGCTACCATGAAGAAGAAAAGATGTCAGCATTGCAGCTTGTGCTTACGACCCTGCACTCTGGCGGTAAGTTTGACAATTCTTCGTATAAAGTTTCAGGAGGGCTTCACGGGGTGGGCGTTTCATGTGTTAATGCCTTGTCAACTCGTTTAAAGGCAGAGGTGTATCGTGACGGGAAGATTTACTTTATGGAATTTGAACGGGGAACGCCTCTGGATGAGCTTAAGGTTATTGGCGAAACCGATAAACAGGGTACCTCAATAACATTCCTGCCGGATGATACCGTATTTGAATCAATAGAATTCAGTTTCGATATATTATCCAAGCGTTTACGGGAGTTGGCATTTCTAAACAAGGGTATCCATATAAAAGTAATAGATGAGCGGGATGAGACAAAGAGACATGATTTCTGCTATCCGGGCGGACTTGTATCTTTTATAAAATTTCTCGATGAAAATAAAACACCGTTACATGATGAGCCGGTCTATTTCCAGCATGCGGGTGATGAAATGGAGCTGGAGATAGCGTTTCAATATAATGAAACCTACCAGGAGAATATTTTTTCTTTTGCAAATAATATAAATACCGTAGACGGCGGGACTCATTTATCCGGATTTAAAAAGGGATTAACACGCACAATAAATGCGTATATAAGCAATAATAATCTATTGAAAAACAATAAGGTCGAGATGCGCGGTGAAGATCTTCGTGAAGGTCTTACCGCGGTTGTTAGTGTGAAATTGTCTAATCCTCAATTTGAGGGGCAGACCAAGAATAAGCTCGGCAATTCGATTGTGAACGGTATTGTTGAATCCTATGTAAATGAGCGCCTGACTATTTATCTTGAAGAAAATCCGGCAATTGCTAAGAAGATAGTTGAAAAGTGTGTCAATTCTGCAATTGCCCGTGAAGCCGCCCGTAATGCCCGTCAGCTTGCACGAAGGAAAAATATTATGGATGGGGGCGGGCTTCCAGGAAAGCTCGCGGATTGTACAGAGCGTGACCCGGAGAAGTGCGAGATTTTTCTTGTAGAGGGTGATAGTGCCGGCGGTAGTGCTAAAATGGGGCGCGATAGAAATTACCAGGCCATTTTGCCGTTAAAAGGGAAAATTATTAACGTTGAAAAAGCGCGTATTGATAAGGTAATGGCTCATGAAGAGATACAGACGATGGTACAGGCCTTTGGTATCGGTCTAGGGAAACTTGATGATGAGGATTTTGATATCAGCAAATTACGATATCATAAAATAATAATAATGACCGATGCAGATGTTGACGGTTCTCATATCAGAACCTTGCTTTTAACTTTCCTTTTCCGTCACATGCCCGGTCTGGTTGAAAGCGGACATGTGTATATTGCACAACCGCCACTGTATAGAGTGAAATCCGGGAAAGAAGAAAAATATTGTTTTTCCGAGCAGGAAAAGGATATGCTGGTTGAGGAGTGGAAGAACAGGAAAAATGTAACGGTACAACGCTTTAAAGGTCTCGGTGAAATGAATCCGGATCAACTTGCAGAAACCACCATGAATCCGGAGAAAAGAGTACTAATGAAGGTGAAATTGGAGGATGTCGTTGAAGCTGATAGAATATTTACCATGCTAATGGGAGAGGAGGTCCTTCCCCGGCGACGGTTTATCGAGGAAAACGCATCTAAAGTACAGAATCTGGATGTATAGAAATACCTATGGGAAGAAAGTTAAGAGTGCTCTTAACCAATGACGACGGTTTTTCTACACCGGGAATACAACACATATATTCCGAATTACGGGATGAATTTGAAGTAACAGTTATTGCACCCGAAGAAGAGCAGAGCGGTATAGGTCATGCATTTACCTACCATAAACCGCTTGTGGTTAATGAGAAAAGGTTTCAGGATAGTGTCGGTTACAGTGTGGCGGGAACACCTGCCGATTGTGTTAAATTTGCGCTGAGCTACCTTATGGATGAGAGGCCGGACAGTATTGTTTCGGGGATTAACAACGGAGGGAATACCGGTATTGCAGGTTTTTATTCCGGTACAGTCGCTGCCGCCAGAGAAAGCGCTTTCTGGCAGGTAACCGGAGTCGCTTTTTCCTGTGAAGGAGAAGACGCGACAAAATATATGGCGGATTATGCAGAGGTTTCCAGAAAGATTCTTTTAAAGATTTTAAATGGAAGGAAGTCGGGTAACAGAAGGGACATGGTGTATTATAACGTAAATTTTCCCTCATGCCGTGTGAATGATTGTGCCGGGGTAAAGCTTACCAGACAGAGCTTGTCATTCTGGAATGATATCTATACGCCCGTAGAGAATGATACTGGAAAAGTGGAGTATTGGTTGAATGGAGAGCGAAAGGATGTTGAAGAACACAATGAGTACGACACGCGGGCGATAAATGACAGATATATTACAATAACCCCCCTTCATATTGATAACACAGCGGTAGATGCATTTAAGTCATCATCCCAGTTTGATGATATTCTATAGACACAGAAGGAGCATATATGAGCGACTCTACTGATATAAAAAATTATGTGTTCATTGAAGACGAGATGAAAAAGTCATACCTGGATTATTCCATGAGTATGATTACAGCACGTGCGTTGCCGGATGTTCGTGACGGACTGAAACCGGTACATCGGCGTGTAATGTATGGTATGAGTGAGCTCGGACTGGTTCATAACAAGCAACCAAAGAAATGTGCCAGGGTTGTTGGAGATGTTATCGGTAAGTATCATCCACACGGAGATGCTGCGGTATATGATACTCTGGTACGAATGGCACAGGATTTTTCTCTCAGATATTGCATGGTTGATGGGCAGGGAAATTTCGGCTCCATTGACGGTGATCCGCCCGCTGCTATGCGATATACTGAGTGTCGGATGACCCGCCTTGCAGAGGAAATGCTGATAGATCTGGATAAAGATACCGTTGATTATGTTCCCAACTATGATGATTCAATGCAGGAGCCTTCAGTACTACCGGCTAAAATACCCTTCTTATTGCTGAATGGAGGTACCGGTATTGCCGTTGGTATGGCAACCAATATGGCGCCACACAACCTTGCGGAAGTAATAGATGCTATAATCGCGGTTATTGATGATCCGGAGATCAAGCTCGACAAATTAATCGACATTATTCCCGGGCCGGATTTTCCGACCGGTGGTATTATTTACGGCAGGGGTGGTATATGGCAGGCCTATAAAACCGGAAAAGGAAAGGTGATCCTGCGTGGAAAGGTGGAGATAGAAAAAGGACAACAGGATAGAGAGAAGATCGTGATAACCGAGATTCCTTACATGGTAAATAAAACAGGCCTTCTGGAGAAGATGGCCGATCTTGTTCGGTTGAAGACAATTGAAGGGATTTCTTTTATCCGTGATGAGTCTGATAGAAGAGGTATGCGTATTGTAATAGGGGTTAAAAAAGATGATTTTGCAGATGTCATTCTTAACAAACTGTATAAATATACCCATCTGCAGACAACATTTGGTATTAACAACCTGGCGCTTGTTGATAAAAAGCCAAGACTTCTTTGTCTGAAAGATTTGATTGAACTTTTTATTGATCATCGACATACTGTCGTAGAGCGCCGCACTCAATTTGAACTGAAGAAGGCACAGGAGCGGGCGCATATTCTTGAAGGGTTGCGTGTCGCTATTGATAATATCGATGAGATCGTCGAGCTTATCAAAACATCATCATCAACAGAAGAAGCAAACACCAGACTTCAGGAACGGTTCAGCCTGTCGGATATTCAGAGTAAGGCGATTCTGGAGATGCGCCTGCAACGGTTGACGGGCCTTGAACGGGAGAAGATAGAGGAAGAATATAAGACGCTACTTAGGCAGATAGAGGAATTAAAGGATATTCTTGAGCGCCGTGAAAGGCGGATGGGGATTATAAAAGATGAGCTTCTGGAGATAAAGAAAAAATTCAAAGATGAGCGAAGAACGGAGATTGTCGAAGATGAGGGCGATGTTGATATAGATATTGAAGATATGATTGCAAATGAGGATATGGTAATTACCATGACCCACGAGGGGTATATTAAGCGTTGCCCGGTTAACACCTATCGTTCTCAGGGTCGGGGAGGTCGCGGCGTTAAAGGGATGGATTCAAAAGAGGATGATTTTGTAGATACACTATTTATTGCTTCCACACATTCATATATCCTTTTCTTTACCAACACCGGAAGATGTTACTGGTTAAAGGTATATAAGATACCCGAAGCGGGAAGGTATTCTCGCGGAAGACCTATTGTAAATCTATTGCAGCTTCGGACCGATGAAGAGGTCGCATCTTTTATGCCAATTAAAGAATTTGATGACACACACTTTATTGTTGTGATAACAAAAAACGGGATTGTTAACAAACAGCCGCTGAATGCCTATTCCAATGTTCGTAGAGACGGTATCAATGCAATTAATCTTGATGAAGGGGATCGGGTTGTTGAATGTAAACTCACCGATGGAAATAATGATATTATAATCGGGACCAAGAAGGGTATGGCGGTACGATTTCATGAGAGCGCTATCCGGGAATTGGGAAGAAATACCCATGGGGTACGAGGGATTACTCTGCGGGAGGGCGATGCCGTTATCGGTATGGTAATAGTCGATGAGTCGAATTTATTACTTTCAGTGACGGAAAACGGCTATGGAAAAAGAACTGCGGTTACCGAATACCGTCGTACCAATAGAGGAGGTATCGGTATTATCAATATAAAAACCACCAAGAGAAACGGTTCCGTAGTTGGTATTAAAAGAATTGGTGAGGCCCATGATGTGTTGTTAATTACCAGGAATGGTATTATTATTCGTTGCGACGGGTCGAAGATATCGTTAATAGGTCGTAATACACAGGGGGTAAAGTTGATTAACCTTGAGGAGGGTGACGCTGTTATTGATGTTGCTCTTTGCAGGAGAGACGACGAAGAAGAGCAAAAAGAGGAGATTGAGACAATAGAGTAACAGTGAGAGTATAGGTAGACGAAAACGTATGGATCACTACGATTATAATATTATTTTTGCTGAATAGATTTAATAGTGATTGCAATTAATAACATGCTTGATGTTATTGCAAGGATATCTTTGGTTGTTTCAAGAAAAATCTTAAATCGTTGGTCCGTTTGCGGTAATTTAAAGGGGACAACGACTGCATCACCCGGCTCGAGGTTATAACGGGAAAGCCGCACCATTTTACGGGTACGAACACTGCCATTTGCCTTGATAACATAGACATCCCTTTTATTCGCATTCTCCTTATATCCACCGGATAGTTGAATGTAATGATAAACCCGGGAATCAGCTTTATCGATAACAAAGGTGGCTGGATTGAATACTTCACCTATTACGGAGACGGTGCTTTTATCTTTTGGAACATAGAAAACATCACCGTCTTCAATTTGCAGATCCCGGTAATTTTCTTCATTTTCAAAATCGATAACGACACGGCCTATCGGTTCCATCTTTTTCAGTTTATCCAGAAGCTGTTTCTGCCGGTCAAGAAGAGCCTGTGCTTCGGGTGCGGTATTTCCCTTTAAAGTCATTTCGTTGGAAAGGTTGACAATATCCAGTTCAAGCTTATTTATATATTCCTCAGTTCTCTCTTTTTCGAGTTTCTTTACTGATTCACGGGTATAAATTGCGGCTGAAAGGTAAGCGTCCGGTTTGAATCCACCTGCCCGCTTGATGAGGTTCCCGAGCGTTTCGCCTTCAAGAACAATATACGAGCCGGGATAATTAAATTCACCGACGAGTGATATTGTTTTCTGCTCCTCCCATCCCTGTTTCGGGCGTATGGATACATGATCAAATTTGGAGAGAGGAATATTATGGTCAGGATTATCCTGCATGGCCGCAGATATATTAAAATCTATTTTCTCCGTATGCACTTCTTCATCTTCGAAGGTTCTTTTGTATAGTTCTCCTCTTTCATTACTTGCTTCTTCGCTGAGACCGCCGGCTTCTAAAATAAGATCTTTAACGCACATGTTTTCAAGGAGTTTATAGGTACCCGGGTTGGTAACGGATCCGTCTATGGAGACCTCCCGGTCCCGTTCGAAAAAGTCCTGATTGTAAATAATAATATTATCCAGAGGTGCGAGGGCAATATTTTCGGGTGAAGAGCTGTCCTCAAGAACCTTACCAAGATTAAAGGAAATTATTCGTTCAGCATAGGAAGGCGGCTCCTGACGGCGAATGACCGCATAATTGAAATACGTCTCAGGCAAAAAATGATCATAGCTGTTGAGCAAATCGGAGACTCGCATATTTTCACGAAATTCATACTTTCCCGGACGGGTAACGTTACCGGAAAGGAACACGGCATTTTTATCGAATTGTACCACAGGAAAAATCTTAACAATATCGCCGTCCTCAATAGTAAAATCCGGCAGCCTTTCACCGGCGGTAATGTCCAGATCGAGAACAACCTGCTGTTTCTTTTCCTGGAAGCGTTCTACCTGTATACGATTTACCCATGCATTCGGTGTAAGCCCACCGGCAAGATCGATTAAATCCTTTAATCCTGTTTTGTCTTTTAATTCATACAGTGCGCTTCGTCTTACATTACCGGCAATGGCTGCCATTTTTTTCACGACGGGAATAAAAATTACGTCTCCTGTTTTGAGACGGACATTGCCGAAATTATCTCCTGAGAGAAGAAATTTATAGAAGTCAAATGTTTTTATGGTTCTTCCGTTGCGTTTTAACTTGACATGACGCATTGAGCCGTTTTTTGAAAAACCGTCGGCAAAAAAGAGTGCATTGGTGACATTGGTGAGCGCACTTACCGTGTATTGTCCGGGAATGTTTACTTCACCAACCACGAAAACCCTAATGTCACTTAGTGTGCCCATACTGACAGCTGCCTGAACACCTTCAATAGTCTGAATACGGTTTGTGAGGTTTTTCTGCATAGCCTTAAAAGGAAGTCCGGCAACGGAAACGGGACCGATACGGGGGATATTTACCTTACCATTTCTGTCGACAGTAAGATGATGCTCTTCGTTGATACGACCCCATAGGAGAATAATAATTTCATCACCCGAGGCGACGGGATAATCTGCGGGTACCGATATCTGGTTCTCTGATTTAAACTGGGGAGATTTTACTTTTCGAAAGACTGAATGACCGAAGATCTCCAGATCTTCGAGAATGCTGTCGGGATTGATTATTTCTTTCTTTAGAAGTTTTTCATAGATTGAAAATTCTTCAGGTATTTTTTCGAGCGAATCTAACCTGAGAGAATCAATGCCGGTAGTATCAGAGACTTCAAGAGTATCTTCGTCAAGTTCGTTCAGTAGTCTGGACTGTTGCTGCAGCTCTTTGATAGAATAATGGCTTTTTAATTTATTAATTTCTGATGCAGTAAACTGACTGTATACACAGAACAAACAAGAGAAGATAACCAGAGAAGTAGATACCAAACTGTTTCTAATGTTTTTCATAAAAATCCTTAATATATGATACTTTTCGGTAATTTACATAAAACGTATTAGAAAATATATTAAATATGTACATAGTAACAAAATATGAAAAGTTATCGTAAAAACTTTGGTTTTACTGTAGAGTTGCTTCCTCCCGTAATAAAACCATGATCAAGAGTAATTTTCCTATAGTGATATTTTTCAGTTATATGAGTATCATGTGTTGCCATAATAACAGTTGTTCCCCAGCTGTTTATTTTTTTCAGCAGCTCAAAGATTTCCATGGATATATCGATATCAAGGTTTCCAGTCGGTTCATCGGCGATAAGTACCATGGGATCGTTGGCTATAGCACGGGCAATACATACCCGTTGCTGCTCACCTCCGGAGAGCTGTGTTGGTATGTAGGAGGTTTTATGTGACAGACCGGTCTGTGCAAGTACTTCAAAAACCTTTCTTTTAACCAATCGTTCTTTTAATCCGGTGACACGGATAGCAAAGGCAACATTTTCGAAAACGTTTCTGTCGAGAAGTAATCGAAAATCCTGAAACACGATACCGAGTTTCCTTCGTAGACGCGGTATATCAAAGCGCCGGATATATTTTGATTCATATCCACACACGAAGACCTGTCCCGTTGACGGCAATTCTTCCATGTAGATATGTTTCAGCAAAGTTGTTTTTCCAGCACCGCTTGCACCGGTAAGAAAAACAAATTCTCCCTTATCAATGAATAAATTAATATCATTTAAGGCGTTGAATTTGCCATCGAATCGTTTATTTACGTGTGAAAACTCTATCATTTTTTATCATTCTTCTGCAAAAGGAAGTGAATACGTTCTGACCGATGGGTATATTTATTAAATGAATAATTATCCCACACTCCTAATACCTTAAAATAGTTATCAGGTAAAGCCTGCAAAATCTCATTAACTGAAAAAATGTTCTGAATGTGGTTTTCATAGTGTTTGGTATAACACGATGGGTGCTTTTCGTGCTGCAGATACACAGTAAAGTCATTGTGTTGCGACTTCTGTTTTTTGTTGTAGTAGCTGTGCCTTATATAGGATGAATCGCCGAAATCTTCGGTTTCAAAAAAATCAAGGAAATTATTTTTAGAATTTGTTTCAGTCGTAATATCAAAAAGAAAACAGCCATTTTTGTCAAGAACCGAGTATATTTCGTGGAATAAATGGGTGTACTCATGAAGCGAACGGAGATAATTTATGCCATCGTAGAGGAATATAACTAAAGTAAAATTTCTTTTTACCGGCAAAGACTTTGCATCGGCACAGAATACAGGCAAGCCTTTCTTTGCTGCCTCATAGCACATACCGGGAGAAATATCGGAACAGAGGCACTCATAACCATTTTTTAAAAGCAAGGACCCGAGCGTTCCCGTACCTCCACCGATTTCCAGGATTGAAGGTTTGTTGCCGGGAAAATATCTTGCATGGATTTTTTTAATTAAAGCGAGCCAGAGTTCATACTTGACATGAGCCATTAATCTGTCATATAACGGGGCAAGGGCAGAGTAATTCACAAGGATTATTACAGCCTTATATCGATAAAAGTTTCCTGTTGCCACTTATCAACCAGGTCAATAAGTTTTTTCTGGGTAAAAATCCGTTGGGCAATCTGTGCTATTTCATTCCAGTCTTCAGAAAGAGAGAGGCGCCGGTTCTCTACAATTTTATCTATTCTGAATAATGAAATGCTGTTGTCTGTTTTTACCGGTGAAGAGAGGGCGCCGACAGTAAGAGTATCGAATGCATCATGTATCTGTGATGGGAGCTCTGCAAGAGTAAACCATTTCATTTGTCCGTCTTTTACTTTTGAAGCTTTATCCGTGCTGTACTTTTGCACGGCCTTTTTAAAGCAATCAGAAGTTGTACAATTGATTTTTAATGAATCGAGCAGCGCTATAGTTCTTTGAATTTCTTTTTCCGGGGGTGTAATACCGACAAACAACTGGCGGACGTTAACTTTCTGATCCTTACGATCAAGTATGTTTACAATATGAAATCCTAACCGTGTTTCAAACGGCTCACTGGTTTCGCCGGGTTTTAATGAAAAAATTTTCTCCTCAAAAGTTAACTCATTGAGCGTTCCCTTTGCGATGTATCCCAGTTCACCGCCATTTGCAGCGTTCGGCCCTTCCGAGTGAAGTTTCGCAACCTTTTCAAAATCCTCTCCGTTATCAAGCATCTCTTTAAGCGAGGTGATTTTTGCATAGGCTTTCTGACGTATTTTGTCTGAAGGAGTGAGATTAACGGTTATTTTTGACAGACGAATACTTTTTCCCAGGGCGGGAAGACTGTCCCGGTACTCATTATAAAAATTCTCAACATCACTGCGGTTGATTTTATTTGCAGCAATATAAAACTGCTGTACCTTCTGTTTGAGGAGTTCCTGACGAATCTGCTGTCGGATTTCCTTTTTAAATTTGGTAAGGCTTATTCCCTGTTCTTTTTCAAGAAGGACTTCAAACTCGTCCATTGAAATGCGGTTCTGTTTAAGAATATAATTTATTCGATTGGTGAGCTCGCTCTCAATCTCATCGGCAAACACCGTTATGTTTGTATCTTTTTCAGCATGTACCAATAGAACTTTTCCTTCAATTAACTCTTCAAGCAGTTTATACTGCATCATATTTTTTTCGAGCGAGTCAGGCTTTAATCCAAGTTGATTTATTTTCAGAAACATATATGCTTCAAGTTCGGAGGAGAGAATAATAGAGTCTCCCACCACGGCAATGATACCATCAAGCCTTTCTGCTGCCCGGGTTGATGAAAGACAAAATGTTGCAAACAGGATTATTGTAAGTAAGCGATTCATTGTGTTACCTTTTCTTTTTTTATTGATTCTGTTGAGGGTTTTTTGTCAGTTGATTTCGAGTCCTTACGGTCTTGGGTCAGCAATTCAAAGTTGAATACATAATCAGATTTTTGCCGTAGTGCAGCAAGAAGGTTTTCAATATCCTTTTTTTGGGATTGAGCAGAGAGGGTGCTTATGATTTCTTCCCGAACTTCCTCTAAAAGACAGATTTCACCGGCTTTCTGTTTATCGAGAACCCGTATTATATGTACCCCATCGGATAATTTTATTGGACTGGTGGTTCCGTTAATCCGTATATTGAAGACGACATTTGCTATTTCCGGAGGAAGATTTTTAAGAGGCACAAAAGAGGCGGTATTCGGATCCTGAACCGGTATTGTTGAGTACTCCTTTGCGAGTTCGAGAAAATTTGTTGCCGTTACTAAATTCCTGACCTTCCAACCGGTAACGAGATCTTCAACAATAATTTCTATATATTTCACAACATCATGTTCCCGGATAAATGACTCCTTGTGTTTTTCATAATAGTCTTTTATTGTTTCCTCCGGGATACGCTGTTTTTGCATACCCGATGAATTTCTGTTAATCATTTCCGCGCTTAACAAATCCTTTTTCATCTGATCAAGACGCTTGATAATTTCTTCTTCCTTGTGGATATTCCGGCGAACAGCTTCCTGGTAGAGCAGTTCCGTGTCAATCCACTGTTTTACATAATTGAGCCGTTGTTTATGGGTAATTTGATCGCTATATTCAGGGGGAATGCTTCTATTTAGATCCTGCATAGTTAGAATTGAGCGTCCCACGCGGGCGATAATCGGGCTATTGTCCTGTGGTGTTTTTTGGCAGGATATAATTAGGAGAACAGAAACCATGAGAGAAATATGGGAAAATCGGATTGTATAATATTTTTTCATAACTTCTCAACCTTTCTCATTATATGCCGGATTCGATAAAAAATACATAATAACAAGAAAAAAATCCATTTGGAGACGATGAGTAAATCAATGAAAATGTATATGCATCTTAAAGTAAGTCTTTAATTTTTTTACAATTACTGAACACTTTTCAGGAACTTCGTAAATAAAAGGGAAATATTTTGGAGAGGTTAATAATTTTCTGGATAATTTGGTATTGATTTTATATGCAGGAGAGACCGGTTATTATGTTGTACATGAATCTATAATATCTTTAATTTCATTGGGAATGTCGTGGGGTGACGTGGAAATCAGTTTCGTTTTAAGCAGTATTGGAGAACCATAAACAACTTCAAATGATTTTTTGGTAGTAGAAACAACCTGTTTAATACGTTGCGCAACTTCATTATCAGTACCGGAAAACGACAGAGATAGAATGGTGCCGGAGGTGACACTGATCTGTGATATGTCAATTTTTCGTCCTATGATTTTTATTTGAATCAGCGTTAATAATGTTTTTACCGGGAGAGGAAGGGGGCCGAACCTGTCGACAAATTCGTTTTCGATGTTACAAAGGTCCTCGTTGCTTGAACAGGAAGAGCAGTCCTGATACAGTCTGATTCTAATTGCACTGTCGGGAACGTACTCTGAGGGAATATAAGCATCGACGGGGATCTCTATTTTTATATCCGACACCTTTTCATCAGAGGTCTGTCCTGTAAGAGAGTCGATTTCTTCTTTAAGCAGGCGGCAATAGAGATCAAATCCGATATCTGCAATGGTACCGTGCTGATCGGTGCCAAGTATGTTTCCCGCACCGCGTATTTCAAGATCCCTCATGGCTATCTGGAATCCGGAACCGAGATCCGTATATTGTTCAAGGGCGCGGAGACGTCTGAGTGAAACCTCTTTTATTTCTTTAAAGGGTTTGGTTAGAAAATAAGCATACGCCTGTTCCGCAGATCGACCAACCCGACCCCGCAGCTGATAGAGCTGGGAGAGACCCATGCTGTCCGCCCGGTTTACAATGATAGTGTTAACATTCGGGATATCAAGGCCATTTTCAATGATTGCCGTGGAAAGCAGAATATCGAATTTTCCTGCAACAAACTCTTTCATAACCCGTTCCAGCAGGGGTTCATCCATCTGGCCATGAGCGACCGCAATTCGTGCACGAGGGACAGCCGTTTCTATACGCTCCTGGAGAAGCGGAAGGTTCTTTATCCGGTTGTGGACGAAATATACCTGTCCTCCCCGGTTGATTTCATTTTCTATTGCCTCTTTAATTACTTCATCATGGTACTCGGTTACATGGGTTTCTATAGGAAGACGGTTTCGTGGCGGGGTATTGATAATTGACAAGTCGCGAATACCTGTTAATGACATATGCAGGGTTCGCGGAATCGGCGTCGCCGTCATTGAGAGGACATCCACCTTATAGCGGTATTCCTTCAGTTTCTCTTTATGACGGACACCAAAGCGCTGTTCTTCATCTATTATAAGCAAACCGAGGTTTTTAAATTGAACGTCCTTTGATAGGATACGGTGAGTACCTATCAAAATGTCTATGGAGCCGTTTTTTAACTTTTTAATTGTTTCCCGCTGTTCTTTCGGTGTCATAAAACGGCTGAGTGCGGCGACCGTGAGTGGGAGGTTTGCCATTCGCTCGGAGAAGGTAGTATAATGTTGTGCAGTGAGAATGGTCGTTGGTGCGAGGAGTGCTACCTGGTATCCGTCGAGAGCCGCTTTGACGGCAGCACGCATGGCAATTTCCGTTTTTCCGAATCCAACATCGCCGCATACCAACCGATCCATGGGTTTCGGCGATATCATATCTTTTTTGACCTCATTTATTGCACTGATCTGGTCAGGCGTTGGTTCATAGATAAACGCGTCTTCAAATTCTTTCTGCCAGGAGGAGTCTTCTGAGAAGGCAATTCCTTTCAGGCATTCACGTTTTGCATACAGGGAAATAAGATCCTCGGCCATTTCCCGAAGGGATTCTCTCGCCTTAGCTTTCTGTTTTTCCCACCGGGCAGTTCCAAGTCTGGAAAGCACCGGCGGAGTGGAATCTTTGCCTATATATTTCTGGACTTTATAGAAATCCTCAACAGGAACATATACCTTTGAATTGTTCTGGTATACCAGTACCATACAGTCCTGTTGGTTACCCTTTGTCTGTATACGTTCAGTTCCAAGGAATCTGGCGATGCCGTGATCGATATGCACCACATAGTCTCCCGGTGAGAAGGAATCATAGCCGCTGACCGGGACCCTCCTTTTCGATTTTTTTATACGGACTGTTCGGTGAGCGCGGTTGAAAATGTGATATTCGGAGTAACAGGCGATTTTATGTTCCAAATCAAAAAAGCCGCGCTCAAGGTAGCCAAGCGCTATCGTTACAGAATCGCAATCTTCCTCAATAATTTCCCGGAGGCGTTCCGCATGCCCTTTGCTTTCACATAGAATAGTAATAAGGTATCCCTCAGATTCTTTCCGCTTCAGATCAGTGAGGAGCAATTTGATATTGCTGTTATAATGCGGTTGTTCCTGATAAGAGGTTTTATACGATACCGTTTCTTTCGATGTGACGCCTGTATCCATAAAAACCGTCCGGTATCCGGCCAGTTTATCCGTTACTTGAGTGTTCGGAATTAAAAGGGTGTCCGGTTTGGATATAAAAGGATACAAGGATTCGGGAACCCTGTTAAGGCGCCTGGCGTAATTTTCCCGATCTTCATTGAGACGGCGTTGGGGATTAAACAGATCGTTCCAGAAAATAATAGTGTCGGATGGCAGGTAGTCGAGAATTGATACTTCCGGTATATCAAACCAGTGAAGAAACCATTCAATGCCTTCATGATCCGTCTGCGTTTTCCATGCGTGTTTCAGGGTTTGAAAGGAATGGATATTAACGGCATTATTCCTGCAAAAAGCCTCGATTTTTTCTATTGACCTTTCAATGCGGTTTTCAGAGAAACAGAATTCTTTTACCGGAAAGATGTCAACCCGTGATCGGTGAGAGAGAGATTTTTGCGTAAATATATCAAATTCGCGTATAGATTCAATTGAATCACCCCAGAACTCCAGACGAACAGGGTTTTCAACAAGAAATGGATAGATGTCAACAATGCCTCCCCGCACCGCAAAGGCGCCGATATCCTGCACCTGCGTTTCGCGGGTAAAGCCGTTGTCCGTCAGCCATAATGCCAGCTTCTCCTGTGATATTTCATCGTTTACCTGGAGTTTTATTGTATGATTGAACAGCTCCTTTTTTGCGGGTATCTTCTGCAACAATGCTGCGCTGGTGGTTATATAAATTGAAATGCTGTTATTCATCAGGCGGGAGAGAATATCAAAACGTCTCTCAACAGTGGGGCCAAAAGGTGATCGCATATTATAGGGAATTGCATCACGGGAGGGAAAGGTCGCAACAAACTGATTTCCAATAAGTGAAGCGCACTCTTTCGAGAGCGATTCTGCTTTTTTGGTTTCCGGCACTATCACCAGAACCGGTTGGTTATGTTTCCGGAAAAAGTGACAGATAATGAACGCATCAGAGCTTCCGGCACAACCGGTTATATGTAGATTCCCACGGCCTTTCTCCAGAGGAGGAATGCCGGTGAACAGAGGCTCAACGGTTGCCAGAGAGAATGGTTGAATGGTCATACTTTTCTCATCAGCCAGGGTATTGATAAAATGAAAATACTTTGAGGAGATGTACTGAGAGAAAAAAAGTGAGCCAGGAGGGAATCGAACCCGCGACCCACGGCTTAAAAGGCCGTTGCTCTACCGACTGAGCTACTGGCTCGTTGGATAAAGAGGAGTGAAATATATATAGCGTTCGGTGTTGTGTCAAATTCTTAGTTATGCAATGTATCGGAAGAATCGCATTTCAGTTCGAGAATTTTTATAAAGCTTCTTTGCAGATTCCTGGATTCCAATAAAGGGGTGTACCGGTTGATGTTGTATGCATTTTTTATAAACGGTCCGCCGAATTTTTTCTGGAAGATGCTTAACTTTTTCAGATAATCCTTATCTTTCTGATTGTCTTCAGCAACGGGCTGTGATTTTTCATTTGAAGAAACGTTTTTGGGAGGTGTTTTTTTTCTCGGCGAGATTATCCTTTTTAATCGCTCCAATTCCTGACATTTCTTTAACTGCTGATACGCCAATGCCTGGTAGATATAAACTTTTCTGAATTTAGGCCAGAGATCGAGGAGCCTGTTTGAAAAATAGAGGGTAGAATCGTAGTTACCTTTATGATAATGACAATAAGCACGAACATAATCTGTTGGTAACGTGTTTGGGTACTTTTCATCAAGGTAATCACAGGTTGGCAGGGCTACGTTATGATTTTTATTCATAGCATTAAAATAAGCAAGTTTGTAGTTTGCATTAGGGTGATATGGGCAACAGGCGACACTCTTCAGAAGGATTGTGTTCTGGGTCTGTATAGACAGTTCTTGGGTTCTGGCAATTTCCGATTTAAAGAAATAGAAGTCACCGAGTGAAATCTGAATGGCCAGGAACAGAAAGAGAGAAGAGAAGAATATCAGGATGATTGTAAAAACATGCTTTACTTTTTTCATGGATAGAACAGAGTTGATATTGAAATGATCTCTCCAGATGAGCCCCAGGTGTGCCCATGCCATGACAGAAGAGGGAACATGGCGGGATGCGGTATTGTAACCTGCATGCAGCAGGATCGATGTAAAAACCAGAAGAAGCACGAGAGATTCCAGGTTTTTGGATTTTATAAAGTTTTTTAACGCAATGAACAGCGCTCCGAACCAGAAGAAATTATAGAGTGTGCCGCCGATAATTCCGAGTTCACACCATGCCTGGAGGAAATCATTATGGCCCGCATCTGCAAGAGTAAACGGTTCCGAAAAAGCTCGAAATTGGAAAGGCCAGAAACGGATAGATTCAGGAATGAAATTGCCAATGCCTATTCCAAAGACGGGTTTTTCTAAGAATAGTTTTATCATTGACGTAAAGTATATAGGTCGAGGAGATATATCCCTGGCTATATTAGCAGAATCTCTACCAATAAAGAGAGATGCGTAGCGAAACCACGAGTTTTCATTCCAGAGAATGAGCGGCAGGAGTGTAAACACCAAAAAAAACAGATACAGAGAGATCCGGAGATACATATTTCGTTTCAACTGATTGGCAAAACGGAAGAAAAAAATCACCAGCAGGAAAACCAGCGATGTCAATAACGGGCCTCGAGAATCGGAAATGACAAGCGCTAATAATTGTATAAAGCAAAACGCCAGTAACAGAATACCTGACTTTTTTTCTGTCTGAATTTTTTTTAATGCAGCAAAGAATGTCCACATAACACAGGTCATAAGGACCATCGCAAGCATATTTTTATGCCCGATAAAGCCGCTCGGCTGGGGTGGGTAGTAGCCTGCGGTTGTCTGGATATATCCGGCGTATTCCAGGAGCGCAACAATACTGCCTATGAAACCGATTGCAATGCAGGTGGAGAGAAGATACTGTTTTTTATTTTCATCGGAAATCAGAGAAACGGTGATAAAACTGAGAAATGAAACCCAGAAAAAGACGATTGCCCTGTTGCCATAATATGGATTACTTAACAGGTACCAGTTAAAAAGGATATAGCAAATAAGTCCTGTGAACAGTATAGTGAAGACAGGGAAATGACCGGAAGATTTATTACTCAGTTTTGACAGGTTGAACCGGGAAGCTAAGTATAGTGACAGGGGAGTCAGAATGACAATAAAAGAAATAAATCTTATATCTTCATAGGAATGAAAAAGGTATATATGAATAAAAAAAGGGATAACAGGCAAAAAGATAAAAAAAATATTCATAAATATTCGCAAAAAAAAACGCAATCCCTTTTTATTAAAGGGATTGCGTTTTTGAATCATGTCATTAATAATTATTTCCAGGTTGGTGCATATTTGCCAAGATTTGCTGTTGCTGTTTTTGCACCGCTACTTAAATTAATAGTCGCATTATCGGTATTGGCTTCAGCATCTCCGAAATCCTTTTTAACCATTGCGCGCGCATTGCCGGTTGATGCGTCAGCACTGGGAATAGAATAGGTGAAATATGTTGACGCATTTGTGGGGTCAGACATATTGAGCGAAGTAAAGGACGTGGTGAAACTACCTGTCTCAGCTTCATATGCCGCTTCAGCGGTAAATATCTGTGCAAGAATAGTCGGGAACTCGGATGCTTTCGCTTTGTGCGAAGCATGAGTAAATTTCGGAATCGCAACCGCAGCCAGAATACCGACGATAACAATAACCACCATTAATTCGACGAGTGTAAAACCTTTCCTGTTCATAGGTTTTCCTTTCGGTTAAGAGCGTTCTTTGTGATACGTACTGTTTGATTTAAAATCGAGGCAAAAAAATAAAGTACAATTTCGGGGTATTAACTCCTTTCCGGACAGGCGTCTGTCCCGTTATCTTCATGCCACTGAATATTATATTACATATTTTGTGAAATAATGTCAATGATTTTTAAGAAAAACCCGTAATAAAAAGAAAAAGTGGAACAGTGATTTCCGAAAATCCGATTGTTTGTTGAGAATTAGTTGAAACAGTGATTTATTTGCACCGTTTCATTGTGATGTATAGATGTTCTACAGGGAGAGAACCGGATCTGATGCTCATATGGCTGGTCATACACACTACTTCCCATCCTTTTTGCCCCTCATCATTGAGATAATTATATAGGGTTGTATCAGTCCAGTTTTGCTGCACTTTTCCGTTCACATAGTGTACTTTCCAGGAAATGTCTTTCGGCAGTACGAATCCGAAGATTCCTTTTCCGTGTTTCTCAGCTATTATAAATTTATGTTCGAACGTTGGCATATTTTTAAAATATTTAGTAGCGTAGAATTTGGGAGACCTGCGCCATAATCTGATACCCTGGATTCAGAGCACACAGTATAAAATAATATATAATCCGCATAACCTTTGAATTTATAATACATTGTAATTGTTACAATTAG
>Ga0190359_1000598_pt1 | contig 24052 bp, 20 predicted proteins | sample 48721823_MG_FD_161269 | JGI IMG/M metagenome (GOLD analysis project Ga0190359, IMG submission 161269) | Hydrothermal vent microbial mat bacterial communities from Southern Trench, Guaymas Basin, Mexico - 4872-18-2-3_MG | ecosystem: Environmental > Aquatic > Marine > Hydrothermal vents >... | reverse complement strand
TTTTTAAAGAATGTGATATTGTTATAAAAAGCGATGCAATAAAGAAATAGCCCCACAGGGGCTAATAAAAATTACTGTTTTAAAGTGGGCGATACTGGATTCGAACCAGTGACCTCTTGCTTGTAAGGCAAGCGCTCTAAACCAACTGAGCTAATCGCCCTTGTTTTATTTTTTCTTTACGTTTTTGTCACTATTCTTTATGTGGAATAGAATCGCCAGAGGAATAATCACACAGTAGCCAATAACGAGAAGTATTGGTGCAAGAGTAAGCGACCAGAAACTGTTCCACGGACCTCGTGAGAGGCATATGTATCCTGCTATGAGAAAGACTATTCCCAAAAAGAACAGGTAGTAATTAATAGATGTAAATGGTAGTGAGGTGACTTTTGTCGGTTTATAATTCTTATATTTTTTTTGTGCCATCTTATCTATTATTTCCTCCCTGTATATTGATTAAAAATATATAAAAAAAGATACATATTGTCAAGTTTAATCCAAACATATTGAAATTGATCAAATTGATTTGGTTAGTTTCTTCTTGCAGGTATGTTTATTCTTTCATAAATTAAACGAGAAGATGAATAACTCAGATTTAAAAGAGAAGATAGATAGAATACTTGATAGCGTTGTACGCCCGGGACGCTATGTCGGCAATGAATATAATGTAGTAAAAAAGTCGTGGGAGGAGACAGCAGTACACATCGTTTTAGCCTTCCCAGATCTTTATGAAATTGGGATGTCGCATCTCGGATTAGGAATACTGTATCATATACTCAACAGCCATGACTGGATATTAGCTGAGCGTGTATATTCACCATGGATTGATATGGAAGATCGGATGAGAAGCGCCCGGATACCTCTTTTTTCTCTTGAGTCAAAATTACCGATAAATAAGTTTGACATGATAGGAATAACTCTTCAGTATGAACTCCACTATACGAACATTCTTAATCTTCTAGATCTGTCGTCGGTCCCGATCCGCAGTGAACAGAGGGGGCCAAAAGATCCTATTGTGGTAGCCGGTGGTCCATGTGCATTCAATGTTGAGCCCATTGCAGATTTTCTGGATTGTGTTGTGCTTGGAGATGGTGAAGGGGTCGTAGTAGAGATTGCAAGGCTGTTGAGAAAGGCAAAACTGGAGAATCTGGACAGAAAGGAGATACTCAGGCTTCTTTCAACCTTAGATGGAGTATACGTTCCCTCTTTTTATAAGGCAGATTATGATTCACATAACAGATTTATCACCATTTCCCCTGTTGAGGATGGAATACCTGAAAAGATAAGTGCAAGGATAGAGGAGAGCCTGCCAAATCAGAATTATCCGGATAAGCCCCTTGTTCCGCTGATCGAGGTAACGCACGATCGTTTCTCATTAGAGATAATGCGTGGATGCAGTCGCGGATGCAGATTTTGTAATGCAGGAATTATTTATCGGCCTCTCAGGCAGAGGAGTCTTAACGATCTGCTGAAGCATGCCAGTGAAGTATTGAAAAATACTGGATATGAGGAGGTGTCGCTCGTCTCCCTATCTACTTCAGATTATGACGATCTTTTTGAGTTGATCTATAATCTAAAGAAGATCGACCATATTTCTATTTCTCTTCCATCGATACGACCCGATATATTTAAGTTTAATGTTGCGGATTTCTTAGTGGATTTTAAACGAAGCGGCCTGACGCTGGCACCGGAAGCAGGATCAAGGCGCCTCTGTGATGTTATAAACAAAAACATTGATGAGGATGAACTTTTCGATGCAATTAAGCAGGCCTATAAAAAGGGATGGACGAGGATAAAGCTCTATTATATGATCGGGCTGCCGAGTGAGAGGTGGGAAGATCTTGAAGGAATAGTTGAACAGATTAATAGAATAGCAACATCCAGAATAACAGGCGAGAGGGGACAGATTACGGTCTCAATCTCACCGTTCTGCCCAAAGCCCCATACTCCTTTTCAGTGGGAATCTATGAACAGCATTAAACTCCTCAATGAGAAAATCTTATTTATCAGACATAATATAAAATCAAAAAGAATAAAGCTGAACTGGCGCGGGCCCGAAGTGTCAATTCTTGAGGCCGTGCTTGGAAGAGGAGATAGAAGATTAAGCAGTGTCATCTATAGAGCATGGAAGATGGGTAGTAGATTCGAAGCATGGTCAGACAGATTTAATTTTCACTTATGGCTCGATGCATTTCAAAAAGAGAATCTTAGCATTGATGACTATTTGAACTCTAAATCTACGACAGATGCTCTTCCCTGGGATCATCTCAGCAAGGGAGTGTTAAAATCGTTTCTTATAAAAGAGAGGGAGAAGTCGTTAACAGGTAATACGACACCTGACTGCAGGTTGGCAGGTTGTACAGGCTGTGGATTGCGACAACATCCTGTGTGTCAGGAAATAATCAAAGGCAATGTGCGAAAGGAGGATATAAATAGAAGAGTTTCATTGAGAAAAGATTTTGAAGATCACTCAATAAAGACAATCAATGGTGGTAAGAGATATAGAGTCAGGATACAGTATCGAAAGGGAAGGCCTGCAAGGTTCACCTCTCACCTCGATACAATTCGCATCTTGATGCGCGGTTTTAGAAGGGCAAATGTTCAGATCGTAATGTCGCAGGGTTATCACGCTCGTCCCAAAATATCATCCGGTCCCCCTCTTGCTCTGGGATTCATGAGCCGTGTTGAGTATATTGATGTAGAAATAGTCAGAAGGCCGGGTAGAAATTTTGTTAGACTGTTAAACCGATCTCTTCCCCATGGCCTGAAGGTGATTAGATTCAAGGAAGTATTTGGGTATGTGGAATCGTTAAACAATTCAATAAATCTTTCCACATATAGAATAAGAGTAGAAGGCCCGCTTACTGAGGATAAGATCAAAGAGTTTATTGATGATTTTATGAAAAAAAACTCATATCGAATTACAAGAAAAAAGGGAAGAGCCAGTAAAGAGGTAGACATACGTCCATATGTTTTGGAAATGTATATAAAAAATGGAGATATTTTTTTAACAACCCGTCTTGACCCTCAGGGGACTGCACGTGTGGATGAGGTATTGAAGGCCTTATTTAACTACTACTGGGAATTTATGAGATTTGAGATATGCAGAACAGGACTTTTTATTGAGAGTCATGGAAGGCGGATCACACCCATGGAGGTAATATAGGAAAAGAGCTATGGAGAAAGAGATTTTAATAAACGCTGCATATGACCAGACTCGCATAGCAATTGTTGAGGATGGGCAGCTTGTAGAACTATATATGGAACAGCCCGACAGAGAGCGAATGGTCGGAGACATCTATGTTGGCATGATAACAAATGTTATTGAAGGAATTCAGGCGGCATTTGTTGATATAGGACTCGAACAGAATGGTTTCCTTCCGTTTGAGGATGCAGAGAGGGAGTACAGTGCAGTTGCAGAAAGAGTTGTATATACAGATAAAAAAAAGAAAGGTAAGGCGGATGAGTCAAAAGAGTTGCTGCTGAAGGTAGGACAGAGAGTTGTTGTACAGATTACAAAGGAGCCGATGGGAGGGAAGGGTGCCAGACTTACAACATCTATTTCTCTGCCTGGAAGATTCATTGTGCTAATTCCTAATGATAGAAAGATAGGTATATCAAGAAAGATTGTTGACCCGAATGAGAGAAGAAGGCTTCGTGTGATTGCAAAGTCCATTAAACCAGATGGGTTTGGCATAATCATAAGGACAGTAGCTGTTGGAAAAGATGTGAGAAGTTTGAATTCAGATCTTGAAACGCTTCTCAGAGTTTGGAACAAGGTTGAGGATGAGATTAAAAAAGAGAGCAGGCCTCGGCGTATTTACAAAGATATGGGAATGACCTCGAGTGTGATAAGAGATATCTTCTCGCCCGATATAGACAGACTCGTTGTAGATTCTAGGAAGCTATTCATAAAGATTAAAAAATATTTAAAGGATGTATCGCCATCTCTTGTGGATAAATTAGAGCTGTATAAGGAAAAGGTACCAATATTTGATCACTATAAGATAGAGGAAGAGATAAACAGAAGCCTTTCGAGAAAGATCTGGATAAAGGGCGGTGGATATATCATCTTTGATCAGACTGAAGCCATGGTTGTCATCGATGTAAACAGCGGAAGGTCGATAAAAGAGAAAGATCATGAGAAAAATTCGCTTAAGATTGACCTTGAGGCCGCACGAGTGATAGGCCGACAGCTAAGGCTGCGCGATTGCGGTGGTATAATTGTAATTGACTTCATAGACCTGAGAGACGAAAAGAATCGGAAAAAGGTTGTATCAGAACTCAAAAAGGAGTTGAAGAAAGACCGTGCAGCATTTGATATTCTTCCTATGAGTAAATTTGGTATTGTCCAGCTTACCAGGGAGAGGGTTAGGCCGAGTCTCTTATATCAATACAGCCAGCCATGTCCGAGATGCAATGGATTGGGAAGGGTTCCTGTGAAGAATACAATAATATCTGCAATAGAGAGGAAGATACAGAGCCTGAAATGCAATGAGGGGATACGCCGTTTTATATTAAAAGTAAATCCAGGATTGGCAGAATATCTATCTGAGGGGCTGAAGAATCGTCTCAATAGAATAATGATAAGGAATCTGGTAACAATCAAGATGGTTATAGATGAGGGGTTAAGGGATGAAGATTTTGAGCTATTACCACGGAAGGTTATAAAGAAGGCATGAATACCAGTTTCATGTTGATTTTTCAATAATAAATTGTTAAATTCTAAAGAGTTCATCATTCAAGTCAATAAAAATTAAATTGTTATTCAAACAGTAAAATTAGAGGGAAATATATGGGAAGAAGCAAGAGTAAGCAGAAACGCCGCAGAGTTCAGCTTCGCAGGAAAAGGAAAGAGCGTAAGAAAAAGAAAAAGGCTTGAGGTTAAAGGATAAGAGAAAAAATGAGGAGAGCTGTATGGCGCATATCAGACCGTTTCGAGGAGTCAGACCAATCCCAGAAATGATAAGTAGAGTTGCCTCCCCTCCTTATGACGTGCTGAGTTCTGAGGAGGCAAGAGAGAGAGCAAAGGGAAATCCATATTCTTTTTTACATGTAATCAAACCAGAAATCGATCTTGAACCTTCGATTGATCTCCACGATCCCATAGTATATGAGACTGCTGGCAAAAACTTCCATGAACTGAGAAAGAAAAAGATATTGATTCAGGACAAGAGGCCCTGTTTTTATATCTATAAATTAAAAATGGGTAGTCATCAGCAGACAGGAGTTGTGGCAGTGGCCTCTGTTGAAGATTATGTTGAAAATCGAATCAAGAAGCACGAGCATACCAGACCCGACAAAGAAGAAGATAGAATGAACCATATCAGGAGTCTAATGGCACAGACAGGACCTGTATTTCTAACATATCGCTATAATGGCGAGATTGATCTGTTGATAGAAGAGGCTGTTGAGAAGAAGCCGGTTTATGAGTTTACAGGTGATCATGATGTAGTGCATACGTTATATATAGTCGACAGCGATGAGTTGATTCAGAAGATAAAAAAATCGTTTGAAGGGGTAGATGCTTTGTATGTTGCAGATGGTCACCACCGATCTGCGGCTGCTGTTCGTGTTTGTGATCTTTTAAAGAAAGAGAATCCCAATCACACTGGAGAGGAAGAGTACAACTATTTTCTATGCGTGATATTTCCAGATAATCAGATGCAGATTCTTGATTACAATCGTGTAGTCAGGGATTTGAATGGTCTTTCAGAGAGAGATTTTTTAAAAAAGATTTCTGCAAATTTTGATGTAAAGCCCTATGAAAGAGGCGGACCATATCGTCCAGATGCGATTCACAAATTTGGGATGTACCTGGGTGGGAGGTGGTATGTAATGGAGGCAAGAGATGGGTCTTTCGATTCAGATGATCCAGTGGAAAGTCTCGATGTTGCGATTTTGCAGAACAATCTTTTATCACCCGTTCTTGGAATCAATAATCCCCGTACGGATAAGAGGATCGAATTTGTTGGCGGTATAAGGGGCATGGAGGAGCTGGAGCGTCTTGTTAACAGCGGAGATTTTGCAGTTGCTTTTTCGATGTATCCAACAGGGATCGCTCAACTCCTGTCTGTTGCCGATGCCGGCAAGGTAATGCCGCCGAAGTCTACATGGTTTGAACCGAAACTTGCAAGTGGGGTAGTTGTTCATATGCTTGAGTAATCATAACAATAATAATATGGAGGATTTATTATGAAGATTCTCATATCTGATGCTTTTGATCCATCACTTCCGGAGAGGTTGAAAAAGTTTGGGGAGGTAACAGAGGATAAATCTAAGCTTCCAGAGGTTGATGTTGTTCTTGTCAGAAGCAAGACAAAATGCACCAGAGAGTATATAGATAGTGCGAAGAATCTAAAGTTGATCATCAGGGGTGGTGTAGGACTCGATAACATCGATTTGGAATATGCAAAGGAGAAGGGAATCACAGTTAAAAATACTCCTGAAGCATCCAGTGTGGCTGTTGCAGAGCTTGCATTCGCACACATGCTTGCAGTACCTAACCGGCTGATAGAGGCACACAACAGCATGATGGCTGGGAAATGGGAGAAGAAACAGCTTAAGCGGACTGAATTGATGGGAAAAACATTGGGGCTGATTGGTGTGGGCCGAATCGGAACAGAGGTGGCAAAAAGAGCGATCGCGTTTGGTATGCGGGTGATTGCTTATGATAAATATATTGAAAGGTCAGATGTGGCAGAGCTATTGCCACTTGATAAAGTTCTTGCAGAGTCTGATTACATCTCTTTACATGTTCCACTCACAGATGAAACAAAGGGTATGATCAACAGGGATACTATTTCTAAGATGAAGGATGGAGTAGTAATAATAAACACAGGCAGGGGCAAATGTGTAGTAGAAGAGGATGTGGCAGAGGCATTAAGCAGTGGTAAGATCAGGGTATATGCGAATGATGTGTGGTATTCAGATCCACCTCCTCAAGATTGTCCGCTTCTGAAGGCTCCAAATGTACAACTTACCCCTCACATAGGTGCTTCTTCCAAGGAAAATCTTTTGAGAATTGGTGACATAATTATTAAAATTCTTGAAAATTTTAAATGCTAAAGAAGGAGATAAAAATGGCACATAGAATTTGGAACTTTAATCCAGGCCCAGCAACCCTTCCCCTTCCAGTTCTCGAAAAGGCCCGAGAGGAGATTCCAGACTACAATGGTACTGGTATGGCAGTGATGGAATTAAGCCACAGATCAAAAGAGTATGCCGAAATTCATGAGAGGGCAAAGTCGCTTCTCATAGAACTTTTCGGGATCCCTGAAAATTATAAGGTACTTTTCCTGCAGGGAGGCGCCAGTCTTCAGTTTGCCATGGTACCAATGAATTTGCTGACCCAAGACCGTTCTGCCGATTATATTATCACAGGCTCTTGGTCAAAGAAGGCCATAAAGGAGGCCACTATTATTGGAAAGGCAAACGTAGCAGCATCTTCTGAGGAAAATAACTTTAACAGAATACCTCGTGCTGATGAACTGAAGCTGGATCCAAATGCTGTTTATCTTCACATAACATCAAACAACACAATTGCAGGCACTCAGTGGCAGTCTTTTCCCGAATCGGGAGGCGTGCCAATAGTTGCAGATATGTCGAGTGATATACTATCGCGGAGAATAGACTGGTCGAACTTTGGTTTGATTTACGCGGGCGCACAGAAAAATCTCGGACCATCAGGTGTTACTGTAGTGATAATAAGAGATGATCTTGTAGAGATGTCGAGAGATGATATTCCGACTCTGCTTAAATATAAGACTCATGTTGAGAAGGATTCAACATTTAATACTCCACCAACATACTCTGTATACCTGATGAAGCTGGTTCTGGAGTGGGTAAAGGATAAGGGTGGTCTTGAAAGCATTGAAAAGGAGAACAGAGAGAAGGCACAGCTTCTCTATAGTACAATCGATGCTCATAAAGATTTTTATAGAGGAACAGTTGAGCCAGAAAGCCGTTCTCTTATGAATGCAACATTCCGGCTGCCTACAGAGGAGTTGGAAGCAGAATTCATATCACAGGCAAAGAGTGCAGGATTTGGCGGTTTGAAGGGACACAGATCGGTTGGTGGCATACGTGTTTCAATGTACAATGCAATGCCATTGAAGGGTGTTGAGGAGCTCGCGGAATTCATGAACGATTTTGTAAAAAAGAATGGTTAGGAGAGTCTTTGAGAAATGGTCCCTGATGTTTTTTATTGGGGGCCATTTTTTTTGCTAGATGATAGATAGACTCATTATTGTCTTTTGAGGAGAAGTTCATGAAATCAAAAAGAGTCATAATTGCAACACTATTTGGAGTTGTTTCTGGTGTTGGTTGTTTTACAGGTGGGAACTATCTGCTGGGTGCGGATCTCAACATGGTTGAATTCTTCATGATTCTATTCCATAGAACATTGCTTGGATTTGTTATTGGAATATCAGCTCTTCCTATTTCCTGGCCGTTACATGGTCTGTTAATAGGATTTGTTGTCGGGCTTCCAGTCTATCCACTGATCTATAATGAAGCAAATCTTATTTCTTATTCTGTCATGGGAATGATTTGGGGATTTGTCATAGAATTCTTTACATCTTTTGTATTTAAGGCAAGGGTTTACAATGGTTGAATAAATAATTCTCTTTTAGTCGGTTCTTTAGTGTTATAGAGCCCTGCCAAAAACACTGGTTAGATTCCCCTTCTGCTTTTTATCCATTCTTCTTCCCACAAAATTTGTTTAAAATTTAATATTGCTTTAGGTTCTCTTCGGTTAATCTTTACTTTAAAGTGATAGAAAAGTACTGATCATTCAGAATGCCACAATCTAGTGTTGACAATTAGGAAAATAATTATTATATTCTTATACGTACACTGATAGAATAAAGAGAAGTAAATATACGTATGGAGATAGTATGAAAGAAAATGTTTTTATACTCGATGAGTTGATAGAAAAGACACATGTTTCAGAGAAGACGCTTAAGGAGTGGGAGAAGCTTCATCTCATAAGTCCTGTGGGTTATACAGAAAATAGGGTTCCACTTTATCTTTATACAACAGTAGAGGAGATTAACCATATCCAAAAGTTGTTGGAATTAGGGTACAATTTGACTGATATTAAAAAAATCATAAAGAAGATAGGTCTGCCAAGCGTGCAAGATGGAAGAGTCGCACAAACAAAGGCAGATCACTATTTAACAGTAGGGAATCTTGCTGAACGTGTTGGTGTGAGCAGCAGGACAATTAAGTACTGGGAAGATAAGGGTATCATTGAGCCCGATACAAGGAGTGAGGGAGGATTCCGGCTCTATTCGGATGTATATGTTTACATCTGTAAGCTTATAAAGGATTTGCAGCTTTTTGGATATACACTGGAAAAGATAAAATCTATTTCGGACTATTTTAGAGATTTCTTGAATTTTCAGTCAAATTTAGAATCATATCCAAAAGAAGAAGTGGATGAAAAATTAAATGGTATGATCGATGAGGTTCAGATACTTTTTGAGAAGATGAATCTCTTTAAAGAGGGCATTCAGCGATGGGAGGATTTATTGAAAAAAAAGAGAAAGGAAATCATGAATTTAAAGAATCAGAATCAAAAACGACCAGAGAAAGTGAAGGGAAAGAAAAGATGAGAAAGATGATTTTTATAGAGCCAAAGGCTCCGAATTTACATATATTTTCAAAATTTCCTCTTCCGAGATTGGGGAGTTTTATTCTTGGAACAATGATGAAGCAGCGTGGATGGGATGTTGAGGTGATTGTTGAGGAGATGCATGAAATTGACTTTGATAAGGTAGAGTCTGCTGATCTTGTGGGTATTTCAACAATAACTTCTACTGCACCTCGGGCCTACGTGATTGCTGACAGAATAAAGGAGATTGGAATCCCTGTGATCATGGGAGGTCCCCATGTAACGTTTTTACCAGAAGAGGCGCTGGACCATGCCGATTTTGTCATTCGTGGGGAAGGAGAAGAACCACTCATGGCCTTTATAGATGCATGGGAGACCGATAATGACTATTCGAAAGTTCCCAATCTGTCGTATAAGAGAGATGATAAGATTATCTCAAATCCGATGCAGCCGTTTGAAAAAGAACTGGATCGCCTGCCCTTTCCAGATTTTAAGCTGATGAAAAGTCAGACCAGGTTTATTGCTGGTAAGAAGACAATCCCAATTCAAACATCTAGAGGTTGTCCATTTAACTGCACATTTTGTTCTGTGACAGGAATGTTTGGCAGAAAGTATCGATTTCGATCCATAGAAAATATTTTAAAGGAGCTTCGGCAGTACGACAGCAGGCGGAATTTTATCTTCTTTTATGATGATAACTTTACTGCAAACCGAAGGCGTTCAAAAGCACTACTCAATGCAATGATTCAGGAAAGGTTCAAATTTAAGTGGTCTACTCAGGTGAGGGCAGACATTGCAAAGGATATTGAATTGGTTGAACTCATGAGGAAGGCCGGCTGTCATACCCTTTACATTGGGTTTGAATCTGTTAATTCAGAAAGTTTAAAAGAGATGAAAAAATCTCAAACAGTGGATGATGTAGTAAATGCAGTAAAAATATTAAGAAAATTTCACATCCATGTTCACGGGATGTTTGTTTATGGATTCGATAAAGACGACTGGAAGACTGTAAAGGAAACCGTCAAATTTGCCAAGAGGGCTAAATTGACATCTACCCAGTTTCTTATCCTTACACCTTTGCCAGGATCAGCGTTTTATGATAGAGTAAATGAGCAACATCGTATAAAGTTTTACGACTGGAGTTTGTACGATGCACATCATGCAGTTTTTCAACCAGCACATTTTTCTCTCTTTGATCTGCAGAGAGCACAAATCTGGAGCCACAAGAAGTTTTATTCATCCATGGAATCGTTTAAGAGGCTATTTAAATGGAAATGGATTGACATTGGTCTGGCTCATTATGCAAGGAATCTGAATCGGGTATGGAGGAAGAATAATAAGACATTCCTAAAGGTGATAGATCTGTTAAGGCAAAACAGAGATGCAGACATATCTATAGATTATAAAACGAAAATAATATTGGATGATAAGAAGGTGGCCTTTAAGAGTTAACTCAAGCAGAAAATCTATATCGATTAGTCTGTAGAAGATTAGTGATTCTGCGATTTTCCCCTCAAAATTATACTCAGATTTTAAAAACTTCTATGTTGTGTGAATAAGTGTCTGTCATCGATGTGTTCGAATAGTGGTTGCAAGGCTGGATTGATTTTTGTATATTGAATTATTTAAATTTTGTGCTTTTTGTGGATTCTGTTTTATCAACAGGAGGCTGTAGTAATGCTTAGAAAAATTTTTCTCGTACTTGCTCTTCTATTATGTTTTTATAATACATTAGGTGCACAGGGGAAGTTTTATATCAGCGGAATGGTTTTTGCCGATTACTACTACAACTATCAGAATAATGCAAAATCTGAACAGAACAGAAATGCGTTCATCTTCAGACGGATATACCTGACTTTCGATAAGAATATTACATCTGATATAAAGGTTCGATTAAGGCTGGAATCTGCTCATGGGAAATATGGCACTACATCAAAAATCTTTCCATTTGTAAAAAATGCATATCTGGAATGGAGCAATCTCATTCCCAGACATAGAATATATTTCGGAATATCAGAGACAAATTGTTTTAAAAATGCTGAAAGATACTGGGGGTATAGATCTATAGAAAAAGATATTTTGGGTCTGAACAAGATATCTTCATCTGCTGACATGGGCATAGGGATAAAGGGAGAGCTAGTAGGCAATGTTTTGCACCACTGGGTTACTGTCTTCAATGGTACTGGCTATGGCTCTTCAGAAGTCGATCGGTATAAAAAGATTAGTTATTCGTTATGGGTGACTCCTGTGAAAGGATTGATGCTTGAGGCATATGCAGATTATGAGAAACAGGACCCAGATGATGCTCAGAACGCAGCAGTATTGGAATCGGCCAGAGACTACAGAGGAAGCACTGGATATTACACAGTTAAGGGATTTATGGGCTACAAAAGAGAACGATTCTCATTTGGCATAGAGGTATTTATGCGAACCAACAAGGAGTCGGGTATAAAGGATGTAATAATAGACAACGGGACGATAAAGAATTCTAATAAGGCAGATGTTAAAAAGATTGGTCTCTCAATTTTTGGATCTGTTACAACACCTGTCAATAAACTCAGACTATTTGCGCGTTACGACTATTTTGATCCAAACAAAGAAGAGATGGTATACACAGATTTTTCAGACGGAAAGCTCATCGGAGGCTCAGACGATGAAAGCACTCTAATAATTGCAGGCCTCGATTACTTTCCATGCAGGAATGTTCATATATTGCCAAACATATTGGTAAAAGGCTATTCTAAAAGGGGAATGAAGAGTGACATAACAGCAAGGATAACTTTGTATTATACATTTGATTCTAAGGCAGATTAACAGTCTCACATCGATCATTTGAATGTTCGAAAGCAATTTTTTTAGCCTTCAATGTAGGGGGCGGTGAACGTTTCATAGTGAAATAGTATTTCGATTTTGATTTCATAAATTTCAATCATATAGATAGACCTTCCCAATAAAAACAGCAATAAGTTATTGCTAAATATTATCTTAATCCACCTTATTAATATCCAAATATTCTGGCATAAATTTTGATATATCATTAAGAAAAATATAGGAATAAACCCAAGGGGTATGTTTATGAGAAAACTTTCGATCTATTCTATTTCTATTCTTTTTTCTGCTATAAATCTATATCCAGCCGTTTTGAATGAAAAGGCTCCTCCTTTTGTTGTTCAGCATGCAAGGGAAAAAATCGTCAAGTTCGAAAGAGTGCCTGTGATAGTTAATGCAGTAAAAGCAGAAAACAACATTGGAAAGCACATGAGAGATATTCTCAATTTAAATGAACAGTGGAGGCTGACAAGGGGGCTTGCGGACTGGATGAAGAGTTATATGGTCTCAAAATGCGGTCAATATTTGCGCAAGATTCAGCAGCTTACACCATATTATGCTGTTATCTTTGTCATGAGTAGCCAGGGAGCCTGTGTTGCCATGACCGACAGAATAGAGAATTACTGGTATGGAAACGACGAGATATTCTTAAAATCTTTTAATGAGGGAAAGGGTGATATCTATATAAGTGATGTGATATTTGATGAGGCATCGCAGGCATATCTCGTATACATTTCTGTGCCTGTAATGGATGGAGATAAGGCGATCGGTGTTATTAGCTTTGGCATTGATGTAGACAGAATGCAGGATAGCTATACCAATATAGAGTAATCTATCTAAAATCTTGCCCTATTATTAAGAGGAACTATATGTGGAAATTTCATTATCGCGACTTAAGAATCGGTGATAAGCTGACACTTGGATTTTCTGCACTCCTTTTTCTAACGATTCTTATAGGACTTTCTGGGTTCTGGAGTACCAGGAGCATACAGCTTAAATTGAAAGACGTACTGAACAACAGACTGATTGCCATGGATTATCTAATAGAAGCAGACAGAGACCTGCAGCAGCTTCTGGTAGCAGAAAGATCGATGATTTTTGCAGATGTGAAATCGGAAATATTTTCCAAGCTCTTATCAGATTATAATGAAAATAAAAAGCAATCAAAGGAGAGATGGGAAAAATACAAGACTCTTAAACCATTTCCGGAAGAGGAGGCACTATTTTCTGAATATGAGAAGGCCAGGATAGAATGGGAAGAGGTCTCAGACAGGATTGTAAAGGCACGCATGGAAGACACAAGATGGGGAAGAAGATTGGCAATAGATTTGAGCTTAAAAGAGGGCAATGAAAAATTTGAGAAGATGAGAGACTACCTAAATAGATTAGAAGAGATAAATCTTGATATTGCTGCAAGGATAGAGAAGAGCGCAAGGAGTCACTATAAGAGAGTAGTTGTTACCTCAATCAGTTTCATTTTAGGAGTCGTTGTTATCGGATTATTTTTAATGTTTACAGTCAATACATCTATTACAAGACCCGTTAAAAATGTTGTGGATATGATTCGAAACATTGCAGAGGGAGAGGGAGATCTTACAGGGAAAATTGAAGTAAAATCAAAAGATGAGATGGGAGAGCTGGCCAGATGGTTTAATACATTTGTTGGGAAACTGCATGACATAGTATCACTGGTAAAGCGAAACAGCGAGGAGGTAGCTGTAGCCACAAATGAGATTAGCTCGACCTCTGTACAGCTTGCTACAGGAGCAGAGGAGCAGATGAACCAGGCTGCCGAGGTGGCCGCTACAGTACAGGAGATGACATCATCTATTGTTAAAAATTCACAGATTGCTGTCAAGACTGCGGAGATTGCCGACACTGCGAGTAAAAAGGTGCAGAAAGGGAAGACAGAGATGGGTGAGGCAAGAAAGGGAATGGAGGAGATTGTTGATTCGGCAAACAGGATTGGAATTATTGTTGAAAGACTCAATGGTCACACAAACCAGATAGAAGATATCATCTGGAGCATAACTGATCTTGCCACTCAGACCAATGTGCTGGCATTGAACGCCTCGATAGAGGCAGCAAATGCCGGTGAGATGGGTGCTGGTTTTGGGATCGTTGCACTTGAGGTGAGGCGACTTGTAAAGAAGACAAAAGAGTATGCACAGATGATTGAGGATACAATCAGTTCTGTTCAGTCAGAAATTCAGAATGCAGCAAGTTTTATGAAAGAGGTCAATCGAGTGGTTAATAACGGACAGGAAGCCATAGAGAAGACAGAGAAGACGCTCAATGAAATAGTGGCCTCTGTATCGCAGACTCAAGAGATGGTTAGACAGATTGCCAAGGTTTCTGAGGAACAGAGCATAGGTGCAGAAGATATATCGAATGCAGTAACCTCCATAAGCAGCATCACAAAACAATCTGCAAACGGTTCTGAACAACTAGCAAAGGCAGCAACACGGTTGAACGAAAAGACAAATGAGCTAAAAGAGCTTGTTGAACAGTTCAAGCTTCGAAGTTAAAGGTTATAACATTAGAGATTTTTTGCATTCTGCCCTCAGGAATGCGGAATAACAGAGTACCTTCCTGTTTTTAATAAAAGGATTTGTTTGTAAATTCTTTCAGGTCTATTTTTCAGTATGGTTTTGGCATGCGATGTTTATTTTGTGTTCCAATATAAATCTAAGAACTTCTTTATATTTTAAATTTAAAAAGATTAATAGTAAAAAAGATAAAATAAACAAATTCCATCCTGATATAGAAATTATCACACAAGATGAGTAGTAACTATGTGTGTGGATCCTTTTGTTGAATCTTAAATAAAAAAATGCCATTCGGTCAGATAAAAACATCGGGTCGTGAAAAAACTACCATGAAATAAAAAATCGCTTGTTTCTAAATCAAGAAACTTTTATGTTTCTTATATAAGAAATCCTTAAATTTTTTTCTCAATCATTGGTGTGGTGGGGATAATATTATTTTACGTTGATAAAAAATGCACTGGTAAGAATATGGAAATTGATTATAGAATAACCAAAGTAAGTAAAGAAGCGATAGAAGAATTTCTATGGATCAAATCTAATTTCAAATTGGGTGAGTTGGGTTCAAGGGATGATAGGGAAATTGTACGTTTGCTAGAAAATATACACTATCCTCATATCAAAAAAACTCTTAAGCTGATAGACAAATATGGTAGTCAAAGTAGTGAAATTGGAGACTCACTTCTTAAATGTAATGATAATTTTGTTTTTTCCCGTCAATTATCGGAATTGTTTTTATTCATTTATTTATACGAAAAACTAAAATCAAGAGTAACTCCTATAAGAAGAGTGCAAAATCAAAAGTCGCCAGATATATCGGTTAAATTAGATGATTACGAATATTTAATTGAAGTGTTTTCACCTATGGATTATTATGGTTATCAAGTATTTTCAAGGCTATTAACCTCATGTTTAAAAAACCTTGATCTCAATATTGGATTCGAAATAACTATCGATTCACAGGCACAGACTTTTGATTACACTTATGACTTTCCCCAATTCAGGGAGGTATATGATTGGATTGATCAGTTCTGCAAGAATTTTTTAAAATGGATTAGGACTGCTAATAAAGGTGATGTTTACTATGTTCAATCTCCAGCAGGTTCTTTGAAGTTAAAAGTTCATGTAGAGTCTATCGAGAAAAATTCTGAGATTAGATCAATTTTGTGGGGGCAAGCAACAAGATCAACAGATACAATATTATATTTTAGAATTAATGATCCTGCTGAATTTTCAAAAACTCAGTGGGGTGTTAAAATAGAAGACAAGCTTCAGAAACAACAAGCAGGCGAACCTCGTGACAAAGTTCTAAGAATATTAACGATCAATTTTTCATTAGCAGATACTTCAGATCTTAATTTCCTTAATGATCCAGTATATTTTGATAATTTTAGTAAATACATACGGTATTTAGCCTCAGATATAAAACAATATCCACCGTTTGATGTAATTCTTGCATGTGAACTTAGTTTTGAATGTAGCTTCTCTAAACCAATAAATCTCTCTAACCTAAGCGATAAATCTATTGAAAATTTATTAGAAAAGATTTATTTTAAAAAACCAATCAATGAGATTAAAAAAGTACCTAAAGAGCAAGTTAAGGCATTCTGGGATTCAATAATAAATACTTTAGAAAATAAGGATATATAAACAGGAATAAAAAAAATAATTATATGACTCAATATTATTAAATTAGGCGGAACCTAATACTACATTCAGCTGATGCCGCCGATGAGTGTATTTTAGAAGCCTTGTTTTGGATTCGAGTTCATCAGGTTTTGAAAGTTTAATAGTGAGCTTGTGGTACAGCTGATGCTGGTGTTAGCTGTAATAAGTTTTTAAATAAGACGATTGGATTATAATGACTATTAAGAACGAATTTTATACCTTACCTCCGTGTATTGAAAAATTGTTTGATAGGGATATTGAATTATTGCCGTCTGTTAATGAAATATTCGAACTCGAATTGGCATATCTTGAATATAATTGTTTGCCCCAAGAAAGATTAATTGATAGATTAGCATATTTTAAATCTATTGATGGTAAACCGACGAAACATTTTTTAATGTATAATCAATCGGTTCAACCGATTACAAATAAACGATCAACAATCACTAAAACATATTTTGAAAATGGACTGTTTTCTACTGGTTATGCAACTCATGGATTATTTCCTTATCGGGGCAAATTTCATCCTCAATTGATTAAAGCATTAATCAATATAATAGGTATTAAGAAAAATGAAGTAATTTTAGACCCTATGTGTGGAAGTGGAACGACTAATATTGAAGCTGCCTTAATGGGTATAAATTCTTATGCAATTGATTTGAGCCCTTTTTGCCAGTTTATGACAAAAGTAAAGTATAATAGTTTATCTCTTGATATTAAACTATTAGAAGGAATTTCCAATAAATCAGAGCAGTTATTTAATTTCTTTAATGTCAATAATGTGAAATCTAAATTAGAAAAAATCACTGATAATGGAAAATTGAAAATTTACGAATTGGCTCTTCTTGCTTTTTTGGATGCTTTAGGATATTCTAAAAGGGTAGTCAAGTCAACCCACAAAGAGCTTTTTGCCAAGGTATTAAAAAGATATGAAAATACAGTAGTTAATTTTGTTATAAATAATTCAAAATATATAATCGATTTAGGAAAACTTAATATCTTAGAAGATGCTAATGCTATGAAAATACCTTTAGAGGATAATTCTATTGATGGGGTAATTACCTCACCGCCATATTCTTTTGCAATTGATTACGTAAAAAACGATGAAGCACAGTTAAATTTTTTAGGATATGATGTTGATAATATTCGGAATAACATGATTGGATTGGTTGGTAAGAATAAGAATGAGAGACTAAGAAATTATTTCAAAGATATGCAATTAGTATGTTCGGAAGTCTCAAGGGTGTTGAAAAAAGATAAGTATTTTGTGATGATTATAGGTTCAAATACCAATCAGACAGGAGGTATTAGATTGGAAAATAAGATAATAGAATCATGTGAAAAGTTCAATTTAATGCTTGTCAAAAACATTTTGAAACCTATAAAAGGAATACGAAATACGATGAAGGATGAATATATATTATTTTTTAAAAAGAGGTAACAGGATGAAAAGCACTCAAGAAAAATATAACATAGTTATTACAAAAAATACTTTTTATTTCTACAATAGAAAATTCGAGGAAACTTATGAAGGGTATGTTAATTCAATTAAAGAGACTTTACTTGTTTTGAAAAATCAAATCCAAAATACAGGTTTGCGAAAAGAACTATTTGAGGATTTAATTTGTAAAAAAGAGAATGGATTACGTGCTTTACTTGCATTAACAGGTTTCTCAAATGAGAGCTTAAAAAGACTTATAACATTTATGAGAATAGTTGATGATCCTGAGTTAACTTTACTTATCAATAAAGATAAATGGTTAGCAGAAGCAGAAATAAGTGATAGAGAAAATATTAAGGAATGGTCAGACAATAAAATTCAACGTAAGATAAAAGAAAATAAATTTTTTAGAAAAGGTTTGGTAAACATATTTTTTGAGGGCTCAACAATTCCAATTCTTTATAATGCGTTACCTCTTTTTGAACTTAAAAAGTTAAGTATTTCTAAATTGAATTTTGAAATAGAAGCGATGATTGATACATTAATACGTTATAAAGAGAAAGGGTCATATTCAGGAAAAAAGGAAAATAATCCCGAAATCATTATCGAAGATATATTGGATGAGATGAAAATTCGGTTTGAAAAGGGAGACTTAAGCGAGCTAATAAGTAATGCCCCTGATACAAAACGAACAATGGACTTTATTATTCCGGATAAGAAAAATCCAAGAATAATTATTGAATGTTCATATTTGGTTACAACTTCTTCAGGTCAGGGTGACAAATCAAAAACAGAGATTTCAATCGATTCTTTAATAAAAGAACATTATCCAGAAGCTCATTTTTTAGGTTTTGTTGATGGCATTGGTTGGTATGTAAGAAAAAATGATTTAAAAAGAATGGTTGCTGCATATGAAGATGTTTTTACTTTCCATAAAGATGAATTAGAACGATTTAAACAATTTGTAGAAGATAAAATTGGAGGGATGTAATGGCTAAAATCAAGTTTAGTGATGATGGAATAGGTCATTATATTAAAGATAATATCTTAAGGGTTCCTGTTTATCAAAGGCCATTTGCTTGGGAAATTTCTAATATACAAGATCTGTTTGAAGATATAAAAAATTCATATCCTGAGGATTACTTTATTGGAACTATAGTTGTTAACAACAAAGGGGATTATTTTGAAATCGTAGATGGCCAACAAAGGATAGCTACTATAAGTTTATTTTTTTCTGCTGTTCGTAATCTTCTTTATAGAGAGAACATTAAGGATAATGCAAAAGCCTTAGAAAATGACTTTTTACAAAAAAGATCATATAGGGGTGATGTTGAACAGAGGCTTAAACTGAATAATGTAGACAATGATTTTTATTTAAAAAGGGTATTAAACAACGATAATGACATAGAGCCTAACAAAGAATCACATGAAAGAATTCTAAATTCATATAAATTGATAGAAGCATTTGTTGATAATTGGTTTAAAAACCGAGGCATAGAGGATATCTATAATTTAGTTGAGTTTATAGAGAAAAAATTAAGGATCGTAATAGTTACTGTATCAGATGAAGTAAATGCATTCACTGTATTTGAAACACTTAACGATCGTGGATTAGCACTTTCCCAGACAGACCTGATTAAAAATTATTTGTTTAATAAGGCAGAAGATAGACTCGGTGAAGCCCAGGATAAATGGTTAAGATTTACCGGCGCAATTGAAGCCGCAGAAAATGAAGATGAAATTTTACAATATATAAAGAATTATTGGTCATCAAAAAATGGATTAACGAGAGAAAAACAGTTATTTAAAGATATAAAAGATAAAACAATGAATAAAGCTCAATCAATTGCGCTATTAACCAATTTAGATAAAAACACTCAATTATATTTAGCTATTTTAAATCCAGGGCATTCTTTTTGGAAAGATTATTCAACCAATTGTACTGAATATATTTCAGCACTGAAAGAGTTAAGATTGACACAAAATAGACCTTTGTTACTTGCTATATTAGATAGATTTGACAAGCATGATGTTGAAAAGGCTTTAAAATTAATTGTTTCTTGGTCAGTCAGAAATTTGATTACTGGAACTATTGGTGCCGGAACATTAGAAAAGGAATTTTCTAGTCAGGCCAGACTTATAAATGAAGGCGAGATTAAAAATGCATTAGAATTAAAAAAATCAATCGAAAGTATTGTTCCGACTGATGAGCAGTTCAAAAGAGCTTTTGAAATTGCATCTATATCAAAAAATTATATAGCTCGTTACTATTTGTCTGAGATTGAAAAATCCTATAGGACTACCAATGAGTTAGGACCACTTAGTAACCCAGAAAGGATAGATTTAGAACATATCTTGCCTGCTAATCCATCGAATTTAAAACATGACTGGACGGAATTTACTGAAGAATTGCATAAGAGTTACTTTAAACGAATCGGAAACCTAACTTTGTTGGATAAAAAAATGAATTCAGATATCCGGAATGGAAATTTTGAGGAGAAGAAGGATATATACGAACAATCTGAAATTAACATAACCAAATCTTTATTAGAATCCACAGAATGGAGACCTGAAGAGATTGAAAAACGTCAAAAGGAGTTTGCTGAAAAAGCATTACAAATATGGAGATTAAAAATATGACTGACAACTACATCAATCAGATAATTCAAGGAGACTGTTTGGAAATTATGAAAGATATCCCAGATGATTCTGTGGATGTCACATTTGCAGATCCACCTTTTAATCTGGGAAAGAAGTATAATGGATATAGCGATAGTAAAGAGTCCAATGCATATTTATATTGGTGTAAAGAGTGGATATATGAAATGGTTAGAATTACTAAAACCACTGGTTCTATATTTGTACACAATATCCCCAAGTGGTTAACATACTATGCAACTTTTTTAAATGAAATTGCCTATTTTAAACATTGGATTGCATGGGATGCACCGACTGCTCCAATGGGCAGAAGCTTACAACCCTCTCATTATGGTATCTTGTATTATGCAAAAGACTCGAAGAAAAATAAGTTTTATGAAATTCGCTATCCACATAAACGATGCAGAAAATGTAATTATCTTTTAAAAGATTACGGCGGGAAAAAAGCGGGACTACATCCTTTTGGGCCCTTAGTATCGGATGTCTGGACAGATATTCATCGTATAAAACACAATAAATACAGAGATGAGCATCCTTGTCAGTTACCTATACATTTATTGGAAAGAATTATTCTGATGAGTACTGACGAAGGAGATATTGTATTAGATCCTTTCGTTGGTACTGGCACATCTGTTATAGCTGCTAAGAGATTAGGGAGAAAATTTATTGGAATAGATATTGATGAAAAATATGTCAATATTACAAAAGATAAACTTTCAAAAGAATTTGCAAATTCTAAAATAGGTGATATTTGGGTTAGTTATTATTTGGATGATATAATTACAATTAGAGACAAGGATTGGGAAAAATTAGCAACATATTTTTCAATCCCAGAAAATATTAAAGATATTGACTTCACAAAAATAAAACTAAACAAAAAAGAAAAATTAGTTAGTCATAAAAATAATGTAGGGTTACCACTTTTCCAATAAAGTAAAACAAATAAGAAATATTATAATAAAATATAGGTTAACTTTTGGAGATAAAAATGAAAAGTAAGTATGAAATTATTATTTATTGGAGTGATGAGGATAACTCATTTATTGCAGAGGTGCCAGAACTTCCAGGATGTATGGCTGATGGTAGAACATACCAAGAAGCACTTAGTAACGCAGAAGTCATAATATCAGAATGGATTGAAACAGCCAAAGAAATAGGTCGACCAATACCTCAACCCAAAGGAAGGTTAATGTATGCTTAAATAATGATAAAAAAATAAGTTAGGATATAAATTGAGACTAAATAAGAATTCGATTTAATAATAAGATAGAAAATTTATATCCTAAATATGAAAATGAGATGATCTATAATAAGGAATTTTTACTTAAATATAATTTAAAAGATGCAATTTATAGGGACTTAATCAATAGTTTATTAATTAGTTATGTGATATAACAAAATGTTCAAGATGACGAGAAACGCTACGTGCGAATCCAATCTTCTTAATATCCGAATCAGCTATTTAAAAATTTAATGTTAAATTGCGTATTAGTTTCCAGCGTCTTAACATTTCCTACTTGCTGAAAGTAAAGTAAAAAGTATATCTTTAAATTGATTATTGTTCCTTTACAACGGTACCTTTTAAGCTCACGAAGAGTGTACCTTTACTCAAAATCCAGACGCATCCTGCATGCTGAACATTTCAAAAAAATGAAGGGCTTTCAGTTTTTGCCAGAGTTTAAAGTGGAAACCGTTGAAAAGCAATTTCCATTTGTAATGAAAAGGTACTTTATCAGGTATATTCTGGTTTATTCAAGATGATAAGCGTTAGGCCTTTAAATATAAAAGTATTTGACATTTGCAATGAATTTATTAAATTCATTGAATGAAAATTGAACAAGGAGCAAAATAGTGACTCGTTCAGAAATTCTTAAAATTCTAAAAAAATACAAAAAAGAGAATGCCAAGAAGTATGGTATTAATAATATAGGATTATTTGGCTCATACTCAAAAGATGAAGGAAGAGATGAGAGCGACATTGATATTATAATTGAAACTACAGAACCAGATATTTTTAAACTTGTGCATATCAAAGATGAATTGGAAAAATTGCTCAATATAAATGTTGATATTGTGAGAAATCATGAGAAAATGAATCCATACCTAAAAAAACATATCGAGAAGTGTGTTATTTATGTATGATAAAGAGTTAGTACATGATATATTAAATCAAATATTGGGCGCTACTCAAAAAGTAATCACCCGTTTCACACCAATAAAAACAGTAGAAGATTTTACGAACTCACCGGAAGGTATGGAAAAACTAGATTCAATTTGTATGCAATTAATTGCAATTGGAGAAAGTTTAAAGAATGTTGATAAAATTACAAATAAAACTCTTTTTACAAAATATCCTGAAATAGATTGGAAAGGTGCAAAAGGTTTAAGAGATATTATTACTCATCAATACTTTGATATTGATGCCGAAGAAATTTTCTTAGTATGTAAAAAACATATTCCCCCCTTAGCTGAGACAATAAAGAAAATTATAAATGATCTTAAGTAATTCTATATATTCATTAATTAATTTTTTAGCCTCATATATTACCTGAGAATAGAATATTGCATTGTAATTCATTGTAGTATAAAATTAGGTATAATGAAAAAATCGACTTGACTGGAACAACGATGTGCGAATCCGAAAGAGTGGTACTATGCAAAGCATTCATAAAAATCCCCAAATACTGTATGCTGTATGTTCAAGCAAGTTATTATTCCTACTTACTGAAAGTAAAGTAAAAAGTATGTCTTTAATTTATTTATTGTTCTTTTACAATGGTACCTTTTAGGAAGAGTGTACCTTTACTCGAAGTCAGGACTCACCTTGACAGGTGCTAATTTTAAAAAATGAATAGTTTTCAGTTTTTGCCAGAGTTTAAAGTGGAAACCGTTAAAAAGCAATTCCCATTTGTGATGAAAAGGTACCTTATCAGGTAAATTCTGGTTTATTCAATATAATAATCGTTATACAGAAAGAAGCAACGCTATGTGGTGGAAGATAATCCTGTTTATAATAATCGGACTGACGGCAATAATTGCCATTGTCCTAGCATACGGCTCTTATCGCTGGCACTCCGCTACAAACACGATGCATGAAAAATTAGAGGCTGCGCGTCTTTCCATTGGATCTGCGGCATATGACTCTAATGAATTGAACGGATTACCAGCACCAGTTCAACGTTACTTTCATGCAGTACTTACGGACGGGCAACCCATGATCTTGGCCGTCACAATTGAGCACACTGGCACTTTCAACATGAGCGAAACAGGTGAACAATGGAGACTGTTCACTTCGAT
>Ga0190359_1000597_pt1 | contig 24087 bp, 12 predicted proteins | sample 48721823_MG_FD_161269 | JGI IMG/M metagenome (GOLD analysis project Ga0190359, IMG submission 161269) | Hydrothermal vent microbial mat bacterial communities from Southern Trench, Guaymas Basin, Mexico - 4872-18-2-3_MG | ecosystem: Environmental > Aquatic > Marine > Hydrothermal vents >... | reverse complement strand
GATAAATATTAGCAATATGAAAACAGATCAGCCAAAAGGAAAGGAACCCTAATTTTTTTAACTTTGAAGTGGTACACTTTTGAGTATTTTTACTGGTACACTTTTGGATATCATTAACAAAATAAACGATTACCCATTGTTTTTTCACGAGAAGAGGTATGGCTCTTTATAAAAATGTATGGGAGGGCCAGCTTTGAGTTTTTGCTTATGTCTCAAAATATTAACATATTAGAGTTGTAAAAAGGTAATTATTATAGATTTGTTTGTCATGAAAAAATTATATTACCCTGTTTTTCTCATTCTGATTTTTAGCCGGTGTACTATGACTCCTGAAAATGTGCGGGTCAGGCAAGACTTTGACAAAGGGTGGCATTTTTACCTTGGTGATGTCAACGGGTCACAACAGGTGGCTTTTGTAGATTCAGGCTGGCGTACCCTGAACCTGCCTCACGATTGGAGTATAGAAGGCCACTTCAGTAATGACAATCCTGCTACTCCAGGAGGAGGCGCTTTACCTGATGGTATTGGATGGTATCGGAAAATATTTTCACTGCCCTTAAAAGACAAGAATAAACATGTGTTCATTGATTTTGACGGTGTGTATATGAACAGTAAAGTATGGATTAACGGACACCTGCTCGGGGAGAGGCCGTATGGATATATTTCTTTTAGGTATGAGTTAACCCCTTATCTGAACTATGGGAGCAATAAAAATATTCTTGCTGTCAGGGTGGACAACTCCAGGCAACCTGCTTCACGATGGTATTCCGGTTCAGGGATATTTAGGAATGTGTGGCTGGTGAAAACGAATAAGGTTTATGTGGATCATTGGGGTACTTATATTACTACTCCCGAGATAACAGACGATCATGCTACGGTACAAATTCAAACGACAATAAGAAATAGGGAGAATGTTGTGCAACCTGTTGTATTACAAACTGTTTTGTATGATGCTTCGGGGAAAAAAGTTGCTTCCTCAGTGTCAAAGGTGACCATTAGAAGTGATTCTTCCGCTATTGTTCAGCAGAAGATAAATGTGCCAGCACCTGTTTTATGGTCAGATACCCATCCTAATCTCTATAAAGCAGTATCTAATCTGAAATCAGGGAATAAGCTGCTGGATCGGTACAATACACCCTTTGGTATTCGCTCTTTTCGTTTTGATTCAGACAAAGGTTTCTTCCTGAATGAAAAACATGTGAAAATACGTGGCGTTTGTGATCACCATGACCTTGGCGCTTTAGGTGCTGCGATCAACACGCGTGCCCTCGAACGTCAACTGGAAATACTGAAAGAAATGGGGTGCAATGGTATCCGCACCTCTCATAATCCTCCGGCACCCGAACTCCTGACCCTCTGTGATAAAATAGGTTTTATCGTGATGGATGAGGCTTTCGATGTATGGGAAAAAGCCAAACGGCCCTTTGACTATCATCTTTATTTTGAAAAGTGGCATAAAAGAGACCTGACTGATTTTGTTGTTCGTGACCGGAATCATCCCAGTGTGTTCGTGTGGAGTATTGGTAATGAGATCCCTGAACAATATATGCCCAAAGGAGCGATTATAGCAAAAGAACTGTCGGGGATTGTCAAATTGTTGGATCCGACACGACCGGTAACTTCTGCAATGAACAACCCGGAGGCTGAATCTAATTCCCTGGCCCGTTCCGGGGCCTGCGACCTGATCGGCCATAACTATGACCTGAAAGACTGGCTCCGGTTTCATGAAGTTTTTCCTGGAGGAAAATTTATCGCTTCTGAAACAAATTCAGCTATTGCCACGCGTGGTCATTATGATATGCCTTCCGATAGCATCCGACGCTGGCCATCAGGGGCCGTGATGAATGCGGATTTTACCTGTTCTTCCTATGATAACTGCAGCGCCCCATGGGGCTCGACGCATGAAGAGACTTGGAAAATCGTGAAAAAGAATGATTTTATCTCCGGCATGTATATCTGGACAGGCTTTGACTACCTTGGAGAACCCACTCCGTATCCCTGGCCTGCCAGAAGTTCTTACTTCGGTATTATTGACCTGGCCGGATTTCCCAAGGATGCCTATTATATGTATCAGAGTGAATGGACCAACAAGGATGTGTTGCACCTACTTCCGCACTGGAACTGGAAAGAGGGTGATACCGTGGATGTCTGGGCTTATACCAATTGTTCTGATGTAGAACTTTTCCTGAATGGTACTTCGCTAGGGAAAAAATCAAAACAGGGAAATGACCTCCATATCATATGGCAGGTTTCATACGAGCCGGGCATCCTGGAAGCCGTCGGACATCGTAACGGTAAGAAGCTGACCGCAACTGTGAAAACTGCCAGCTCTCCTGCAAAAATCCTGCTAAAAGCTGATCGTAGCACTATTCATGCAGATGGTAAAGACCTTTCTTTTGTGGAGGTGACTATTGTGGACAAAGAGGGTACAATGGTCCCGGATGCGGATAACCTGGTGCAGTTTAATATTAAGGGGCCGGTTTTTATTGCCGGAGTGGCTAATGGCTGCCAGACCGACCTCTCACCTTTTATAGCCAATTTCAGAAAAGCCTTTAACGGAAAATGCCTTGTGATCCTTCAGTCGACCGAAAAAAAAGGAAAAGCAACCCTTGTTGCAACATCTGAGGGTCTCGAAGGAGAATCTCTATCACTGGATATACAATGATCTTAGAACGGAAAAGTCCGGAACATCAAATTACTGTTATAAAAAATACTACAGAATAACAATGTTTAATGGATCAGTTTTTAATAACCTGTTTGAAGTTTCTTATCTGCCATTAGTACTGGCTTCTCTTGCCGGTTGCCAAAATCAGCTTCCTGAAAAACCAAATATTTTATTTATCGCGGTAGATGATCTTAGACCTGAACTCGGATGTTACGGCAATGATCATGTTAAGAGTCCGAATATTGATCAATTAGCTGGTGAAGGGGTGCTTTTCAGAAATGCTTTCTGCCAGTCTGCCGTATGTAACCCTTCCAGAGCTAGTCTTTTAACTGGATTAAGACCCGATGCGACCGAAGTCTGGGATTTAAAAACTAATTTAAGAACTACCCTGCCGGATGTAGTCACATTGCCGCAATATTTTAAAAATAACGGGTATAAAACCGTTTGCATCGGAAAAATATTTCATAATATTTTCCCCGATTCGCTCTCTTGGAGCGAACCAAAAATTTATGTTAAGGGATTCCCCTTTGATCCTGATGCAGGATATTTCAGTGATGAGAATTTGTCATATATCGAAAAAAGAAAAGCAAGCTTTATCGCTGCAGGAAATACAAGAAACTTAGACCGTTTCGGAAAATGGTATATCAAAGCCAGCGCTACAGAATGTCTCAATGTTCCTGATAATACTTATTATGACGGAGCTCAAACCGATATTGCTGTTAAGAAACTTGAAGAACTGAAAGAGTATGGAAAACCGTTTTTCTTTGCGGTTGGGTACTACCGTCCTCATCTGCCTTTTAATGCACCGAAAAAATATTGGGACCTATATCAAAGAGATAAAATTCCGTTGGCAAAAAATCCATATATTCCTGAGAATATGCCAATTATGGCAATTAATAACCTTCGTGAATTAAAAGGCTATACTGATTTTCGTACGGTACGACATCCATCGAAAGGTTCTATTACCGAAGGTGAGGCAAGATTGCTGAAACATGGCTATTATGCATCTGTTAGTTATACGGATGCGCAAATAGGCCGTTTGCTGGATCAACTTGAAAAAACAAAACTGATTAACAATACCATTGTAATCCTCTGGGGTGACCATGGCTGGAAACTTGGAGAACACAATAGCTGGGCAAAAATGACGAACTTTGAGATTGATACCCATGTGCCATTGATCATAAAAGTTCCGGGTATGCCGGAAAACGGCAAACAATGTAAGGCTCTTGTTGAGTTCGTCGATATTTATCCCACACTATGTGAACTATCTGGTATTCCTGTTCCGGAGAACCTTGACGGATTAAGTTTAAAGCCACTGTTGCTGGATGTGAAAAAACCTTGGAAAACAAAAGTTTTCAGCCAGTTTCTCAGAGAAGGTATCTGGAAATCTCCGGATGGGAATCCTTACATGGGATATTCAATAAGGACTGAGCGATTTCGTTACACCGAGTGGTATAACTGGGAAACGAAAGAGTTTACAGCTAATGAATTATACGATCATCAATCGGACCAGGATGAAAATGTAAATGTTGCCGGTCATCCGGAATATAATGAAATTGTCAGAAATCTGAAGAGATTAATCCCATGCCCGTGGTTACAACATGATCGGTTTAAGTAACCCTAAAGAATGAAGCATTAGATGTAAATCGGGAACTCCATATCCATACTGACAGAAACATGTTTTGCTCCGCTTCCCACTTTGCCGATACCGTGGAGCAACGTAGGACCGGTTTTTCTGGCCCATATCGTGGTAAGATCGTTCTCATTGCGGCCGGATTGGGTGTCAGCATGAACCGAAATAGTGGGTCAGTATGCTTCGGTATATACAAACAAAGCAAAATACTTCGCTTATCACAGGGGCTTTCTTTATCACATGCGTTTTGAATTATTTGAGATTTTGTATGAATGTCTTCTTCTCTGCATCATAAATAAATTGATTTATATGACAGCAACATTGTAACATATGTTACAAAATAGTATCCGCGTTGTACCGAAATTTGTTATCATTTAAACACAAGGCTGATAAAAACTTAAGCGTAAGAACCTTTAAACTAAATCATTATGGTTGACTCCAGTATGGTACTCAACGGTCAAACTATAGCATATACCTGCTATACGGTGGCCATCATGCTTTTAGTCGGTTGGTTTGCCATTAAGCTAACCAGAAGCGGTAAAGGCACAAAAGTAAAACCTGCATTATTTTACTCTTTTGTAGGGTTGTTGGTAGTACTCGGCGTATCCCTTCATATCATTACCTACAATACCATTCCCTGGACTCCGATCGATTTGCACCGCAGCCACTATACGGCTGATCGTACATTTGACATAACGGTAAAAAACCATCAGTTCATCCTTCCTGAAGATCAACTGGTTGTGAAAACTAAGATTGTTATGAGTCTCGGAATACAGGGAGTCATAGGGATTTTTACGCCTTCAAAATTGAAAACCAGGGATTTAGTTTCTGAACCAGGATAAAAGAGCATTGCAGGTGTTACAAAACTTCCACAGGTTCGTCTTATAAGCATATAAAAACCTATATTGACGAACCATGCGGAGATTACTACTTCTGACGGGAATATTATTGCTGGCGGTTTACGGTGTTTATGCTACGGATACAAATCCGGATAAACGCAATTACCGTACAAAGAAATTTTCAGGAAAGGCACCGGTCATAGACGGTCTGCTTACCGATGATGCCTGGACTCAGGCTGTTAAATCAGGTAACTTCACTCAATTTCAACCTTACGAGGGAAGAGCACCCAGTCAGAAGACCGAATTTGCCATTCTATACGATGAAAATAATCTTTATGTGGCTATTTGGGCCTATGATAACAGTCCGGATAGCATCATCCGCCGTCTGACCCGGAGGGACGAAATCGACGGGGATTTGGTGGGAGTTGATTTTGACAGCTATTATGACCACCGGACCGCATTCGGATTCTGGGTGAGTGCCGGCGGGGTGAAAATGGACCGGATCGCTACCAATGACGGAGACACTGAAGACAATACCTGGGATCCTATCTGGTATGTCGAAACCCATATAGGCGATAAAGGCTGGACTGCAGAAATGAGGATTCCTTTGAGTCAACTCCGCTTTGGTGAAATGGTGAACCAGATCTGGGGCATGAATGTGGTCCGGATGATATACCGCCATAACGAAATTTCTCTCTGGTCGCCCATTCCGCGTGATATTAGCGGGTATGTTCATATGTACGGGAATCTTCAGGGAATAGAGGGGATCAGGCCGAGAAAGCAGGTAGATGTTACACCCTACACGGTTGCTTCGGCCGAACGGTTTGAAAAAGTTGCGGATAATCCCTTTAAAACTTCCGGTAAAGACTCTCATTACTCTGCCGGAGTGGATGCGAAAGTGGGGATTACCAATAATTTTATTCTCGATCTGACCATCAACCCGGATTTCGGTCAGGTAGAGGCGGATCCCTCCCAGGTCAACCTGACTGCTTTCGAGACATTCTATGAGGAGAAAAGACCCTTCTTTATTGAAGGCAGAAGTATTTTGAGCATGCCGCTGATGATGGGAGACGGGGATCTGGCCAATGAAAACCTTTTCTATACCAGAAGAATCGGGCGAAGGCCGCATGGTTCCTCATCCCTGAATACCGGAGAATACAGCAATCATCCTGATTTTACCCGGATACTCGGAGCGGCGAAAATTACAGGGAAAACTAAAAACGGATGGTCGGTCGGATTGCTTGAGAGCGTGACATCCGAAGAAAAAGCGGAAATTACATCCGGAGAAAATACCCGTTATGAAACCGTCGAACCGATGACCAATTATCTGATCGGAACCATTCAGAAAGATTTTAATCAGGGGAATACACTGGTATCCGGTATGGTCACTTCAACCAATCGTAAGCTGGATCAAACCGGTATGGAAACTATGCTGCACCGCTCTGCCTATACGGCGGGACTGAATTTTACGCAGTTTTTTAAAAATAAGTCTTACATGTTGATGCTGAAAACTTATTTCAGCCGGGTAAATGGCTCTGCAGAAGCCATTACCCAAACCCAGATGTCTCCCGCCCGTTATTACCAACGTCCGGATATCGACTATGTAACCCTGGATACCACCCGTACAGGCCTGACAGGTAACGGGGGAACTTTTTTTCTCGGCCGGATCGGGAATGCAAAATTTCAGTACGGTGCCTTTCTGACCTGGAAATCTCCCGGAGTGGAACTGAATGATGTGGGATATATTCAAACTGCAGATCAGATACTGGAGATATTATGGGCCGGATACCGTTTTAATGAACCTTTCTGGATCATCCGGCAAGCCGGTCTGAATACCAATCATTGGACGGGTCATGATTTCGGTGGCCGTTTTCAGGGATACGGTGGAAATATAAATGGTCAGGCAGAATTTAAAAATATGTGGTCCGCTTCTTTTAACTTAAACTGGCAGTCACCCGAATTGGATACGAGGCTGTTACGTGGAGGTCCGGCCTTTAAAAGCGTTGCCTCATTAATGTCCGGATTTTCAATGTCCACCGATTCAAGGAAGAAATTCATTGCCAGAGCCAATATGTTTTTTAAAAGAGCACAGTTTGACCATATGAACATGAACCGGTTCAATATGGATTTTACTTACCGTCCGTTTAATACCTTGTCACTTACCCTCTCTCCCTATCTGACGCAGATAGATAACAACATGCAGTATATGGGAAAGCAGGATTTTGGTGGCGAACCCAGGTATCTGTTCGGGCATATAAAACAAAATATCCTGGGGATGTCACTTCGTGTGAATCTGACGCTTACACCAAATTTAACTATTCAATACTGGGGTCAACCCTTTATCGCAACCGGTGTGTATGACCGGATAAAAATGGTCACGAATCCGCTGGCTGACCAATACACCGATCGCTTTCACCTGTTTGATCAGGGACAGTTAACCTGTTATTCTGACGATGGTTATTGTTCCATTGATGAAGATCGCGACGGATCAGTAGATTATTATGTGGGTTACCCGGATTTTAACATCAAAGAGTTTAAGTCGAATTTTGTGATCCGGTGGGAATACCGGCCCGGATCCATTCTTTATCTGGTATGGTCACAGGGCAGATCTGGGTATGATTCTTACGGGGATTTTGCTTTCAAACGTGATTTAAAAAGTATGTTTGATGTCTATCCCCATAATATCTTCCTGGTTAAGCTCTCTTACCGTTTCGGATTATAACTTTTAGAAATCCAGGCGAACCGACATCCCCTTCCCGTAATATCCGATCCAGGGCTGTAAACTGAGGCCCTGGATCTTTTTTTTATGTAACCGGGGGATGAAAAAGCCGGCAACTCCTCCAACCAGGGCTCCGGTCAACACATCGGTAGGATAGTGCATGCCCGACCGGACCGACCAATATCCGGATAAAGAGGCTATTGAGAGAGAGGCAGCCCAGATCCAGGGAGATAACCTGCTTTCGGGGAAAATATCCTGGATGACAGAAGAGAGAAAGACAGCATTGTAAAAAAGTATGGTGGCATTTCCGGAGAAAAAAGATTCGTTGTTACTGACACGGATTTTTTGCTCTAACGGAAGTGATTTGTTGAATACATAAGGTCTGGGCCGGTTAATTACTATTTTTGTGAGCGACATGGAACCGATTGAAAGATAAGCTCCTTCAAGATACATTAATCCAAGTGTTTTGAGCGCTTCCCACTCATAATTCCGGCTTTTATACCACAAACCGTAAGCTACGATACCTCCTCCAACCATCAGGATACTTGTCGGTTTAAGATATTCACGGTAACGGTTCAGTTCAGGATTCCAGAACCGGGTGGCCGGCCGGTCGATGAAATTAATGTGGCCCGGTTGAAGCTGCATCACTTCCTGTACGGTCAGTTGACTTTTATGGTTGTGCCCCCAGGCTGAGACGTTGATCAGCAGTGAACCCGGAATGATCAGTGCGGCCTCACGGTAACCTGAAAGAGCATAGGGGAATTGCCTGTTGTTCTGGGCAGGTGCGGCAGTGTGAAATAACCAGCCGGGAAAACTAAGTAATATGAATAAAATGATACGATACATCAATCGAAAACCGGTGGGTTTACTTTACCGCTGTGCATATCAAACAGCATTTGTATTTGTTCGGCTGTATTGCGCGGCAGAGATAACGGCGGAAGATTATCCGGTTGAAAAAAACCGGCTTCTGTGGTTTCCATATGATCCGATTCGGCTATCCTCTCAAGATGACATTCGATAAAGATTTTATATATGTAGTAGATCCCGGGAGGATGGTGGTGACGCTGCTTGTCCAGAACAGCCAGCAGACGTTTGGGTTTGACAATCGCTCCTGCTTCCTCAAGTGCTTCCTTAACAGCTACTTCTGAAGGGGTGTAACCCACATCTGCCCAACCGCCGGGTAATGACCAGTGGCCGTCAACCATCTCTTTCACAAGAAGTAACCGGTGCTGTTTGTCAAATACGACGGCACGTACATCAACCTTGGGGGTTTTATACCCATCGAGTTCAACCACGCTATCCGCAATCCATTTGGCATCTGTGTGCGTCAGTTCTCCCATCAATTGAACGGACTGGTCCAGCATTTCCTGGTAACGCTTGTGATCAAAGTCGTTATATGCATGATGCAATCCGATCTCTGCCAGGGCGATCAACTGTTTGACATGCTCCAGAGGGGAAATATCTTTCATGATTTTTTACGGGGTAAGGTAAAATAAAAAGTAGCTCCTTTACCCGGTTCCGATTCTACCCAAATGGTGCCACCCATCAAATTAACCAGGTTACGACTGATCGCTAAGCCGAGACCGGTACCGGCTACAGGTTTGTCAAAAGTATTTTCCAATTGCCTGAAATACATAAATACCTCCTCTTTTTTTGAAGGATCAATACCCACACCTGAATCTTTTACCCAAAAGAGTACTTTATCATCCTCCAAAGATTTATATCCAAAATGAATAAACCCCTTTGAAGTAAATTTCAGTGCATTGACCAGCAAATTAATTAAAATTTGCCGTAACCGGTAGGGATCTGTTGTAAACTCTGCCTGGTCATCCTTCCATTCTTCATCAAGCATCAGTGAAATATGTTTCTTCTTCTTTTTTTTCTCGTTTTCAATGATCTCTTTTATTTCATCCAGTTCCTGGTTGAGATTAAATGTTGAGTCTTTGATCTTCAATTGATTGCTCTCGAGCTTAGAGATGTCAATGATGTCGGTGATCAGATTGATCAGCTGGTTGCTGTTTTGATAAATATAGGTAGAATAACGGCTTTTCTCCTCTTCAGTCAACTCCTCCTCCATAATTATCTGGGTAAAACCGATAATGGCATTTAAAGGGGTTCTTATTTCATGAGACATATTAGCCAGAAATGCGGATTTTAACCGGTCGCTTTCCTGAGCCTTTAATTTGGCTTGTACCAGTTTAATTTCCGACTCTTTTCGTTTGGTAATATCCCGAATCAGACAAATATGACGACTGGGAGAATTCTGGCCTGGCGGACCGGGGATCAGACGGATCTCAAGATGTTTTCTCTTTTCATCATTGATCATGTAGGATTCGATAATTTGTGCTTGTCGTTCTTTAAGAAGTGCATGGAGTGAAGATTTTTCAATTTGCTGAAATCCTTCACTGATAAGAACTTTTTCAATGGGTAAACCTAAATATTCATCGGGAATCTTTTTGAAATACAGTAAGGCAGCCGGACTGATATATTGAATGATCCCTTTTTCATCAAGTTTCATGATCAGATCGGGGATGTTGCCCAATAAATATTTCCATTCAAGGATCTCATCCCGTAATTGCCGTCGCCTGGTTTTTTGGAACCATGCATAAATCAGCCAAAATATGGCCATAATTAAAAATACACCGGCTGCAATCTTTAATGCTGCTAACATACAAAGGTTCTGATCATTAAATTAAATGAAAACGAATGTACAACCAATCGGGTTTAATTAACTATGTTGAACCTTTTTTTTGACGAATGTAAGCTCTTATCTTCGCACTATGATGAGAACCTGTGTTGTGCTGCTGTATATTTTATGCTTTGGTATGGCTTCTGCCCAGTCAGACGGGAACAGGGACCGCCTGGTCATGCATTTTGAAAACCTGACCGTTCATGAAAAACTTCCCAGTCAACGTGTGCTTTGTGTATGGCAGGATCGGCGCGGGATGATGTGGTTGGGTACCGAGGAGGGATTATGTAAATATGATGGATACCGGTTTAAAGAATATGTGGCTGATATACATAATCCGAACAGCATATCAAACAACGCGGTTCGTGCAATTTGTGAAGATGCGTACGGGCATTTATGGATTGGTACGGACGGTGGGGGATTGAACTATTTCGTGCCCGAGGAGGAACGGTTCTGTCAGATTCCACTGACCGATAAAACTGTGGGAGAAAACGATGAATTGAAAGTGTATTCATTATTGCTGGATAATCAAAACGATTTATGGGTGGGATCATACGGGGCAGGGCTTTTTCGCATCCATCTGCCTGAAAGTTGCCAAACCCTTATTCAACGGATCAGCAGTAAAAAACTACTGATTGAATCCTATACTCATGACCCTGTCTTAAATCAAAGTATTCATGATGATCACATTTTTTCGCTCTACCAGGATCATTCCGGTACCCTTTGGGTAGGTACAGATGATTACGGAACGAAACAGGGAGGAGCCCTCCATCGGATCATATTCAAAGGTCATGACCGGGAAGTACTGGGATTTCAACAATTCAGATCGGAGCCTGGTAATCCTTTTTCGCTGGGGAGCAACTATATTATGTCTATGTATGAAGACCACAATGGAAATTTTTGGGTATGTAACTGGCAGGGAGGATTAAACCTGTTTGACCGTTCTTCCGGAAGGGTAATCCGCTATCAACATAATCCGGCTGATTCTACTGCATTGAATAACAATAATGTATACACTATTGTAGAAGATCATGAGGGCAGACTTTGGGTAGGAACATACGGGGGAGGAATGTCTTTGATGGTCAATGACCGAAACGGAGATTACCGGTTTATTCCGTTTCGTCATCATGCGGCTGATCCCAATTCACTGATTGGTAATCACGTACGTCAGATTTATCCTGACCGGACAGGTTTGTTGTGGGTCATTACCTGGAAATCCGGTGTCAGCAAAGTGCGGGTTCATAACAACCCGTTCTCTCAAATTCCGCCTCCGGGATTAACTGATAAGGACACGATTACTGATGTTGTCACCGCAATGGAGCAATTATCTGACGGAACGATACTGGTAGCTACAGAACGTTGCGGAATATGCCGGCTTGATACTTCTCGAAACTCTTTAATTCCCCTGAAAGTAGCTTATCACGGGATAAATTTTTCTGGCAATCAACCCATCCAAAAAATCTGGCAGCATAAAAGCGGACAACTGATGATTCGTTGGAATAATGAGTGGTATCCGGTACAATACAAACCTGATGGTATTTCTGAAGCAGGATACAAAATTACCGGATTGGCCGGTCCGTTGTCACTTTTTAAACCATTTAAACGTTTTGCTTCTGATACTTTACTGCAGCATATTATGCGTACTTACCGGGTGTTTAATACGGATAGCAAGGGGATTTTATGGGTGGGTGACGGCCAGTCATTATACCGTTTGGATACCCACTCCGATACCCTTGATATGAAAGAGTTCAGACGAAATAGTTTAAATCCTGCTGCATTAAAAGGTTACCAGGTTACTGCTATTCAAGAAGATACAAACGGTGGAATATGGGTGGCCACTATGGATGCTTTGAATCTGTTGGATCCTGTAACCGGACAATTTACCTATTATACTATGAAAGATGGTTTGCCCGGGAATGCTATTTCAGGATTGCTGGCTGATACAAAAGGACACTTCTGGTTGGCTACCGATGGAGGCCTGGTTCGGTTTGATCCGCAATTAAAACGATTTAACACATTTCACAAACAAGATGGTCTGCCTTTTGAAATTTTTAATACGCGTGTGGGTTATGGTATGGAGGATCTTCAGGTTTTTACTGCCTGTAAATCAACATCCGACGGCAGGTTTATCTTAGGTTCAGCCAAACATGGCCTGCTTTCGTTTCATCCTGATTCTGTATTTCATAACCAGGTAGTCCCACAAATTGTCATTACCGGTTTGACAGTACTCAATATCCCCGTAACTATCGGAGACCGGATTAATGGCCGGCAGCTTTTAAACAGAGAGATTTCTTACACTGATCATTTGGTTCTTTCATACCGGGAACGTGGATTTACACTCTCTTTTGCTGCCTTGGATTATTTACAGGCAACTGATAATTTATATCGTTACCACCTGGATCCTTTTGATCATGACTGGCAGATGACTGATGCCGGTAAACGATTTGCCCGATATAGTAATCTGAAACCCGGAGTTTATCATTTTCAGGTAACCGGAACTAATAATGATGGTGTCTGGAATAACACGGGTGCCCGGCTGGATATTTTAATTCGCCCTCCTTGGTGGAATACAGGCTGGTTCAGGGTTATGGTTGTTACAGTCATTGTAATAATTCTGGTGATCAGCAGAATCTTAACCATACAACGTCAGCGTATGCTGCAGGAACTGAAACTGGATAAGCTTAAAATGAAAGAACTTGACAGGTTTACACAGATGCGTATTGGATTTTATACTAATGTGACGCATGAATTCAGAACCCCGGTATCTTTAATACTCGGTCCGGTTCAAAGCCTGCTAGAAAAAAATAACTGGGATCCGGCAACCAAGGAGTCACTGGGATTGATCCGCAGGAATGCACTAAGGATGCTTAACCTGGTAAACCAGCTGATCGATTTCAGGAAATTAGAAAAACAGGCTCTCCAGTTACAGGTTGAACGGGATGACCTGGTTGGATATACGCGGGGTATTGCAAATCTTTTCAGAGAAAATGCCCTTTCACGAAATATAACTTTCACTTTTATTGCGCCCGTTGATCCCCTGATCGGTTGTTTTGATAAGGCTGCAATAGATAAAATGGTCTTCAACCTGTTAAGTAACGCATTCAAGTTTACCAGACAAAACGGATCTGTAACTATTTCGGTTACTCCCGATTCGGTTACTGATCCTGCTCATGTAACCATTACGGTTAAAGATACGGGTTCGGGGATGACTACCGATGAACTGAAACGGATCTTTACCCGTTTTTACCAGTCGGATGACCATCAACCCGGATCCGGTATCGGTTTGTCGATCGTCAAAGAGCTTACAGAACTTCATCACGGTACGATTCTGGTGGATAGCAAATCGGGTGTTGGTAGTGTGTTCAGGATTGTTTTTCCTTTTTTAGAAACCGATTATGCCGATCATGAACGGATACAAAGAGAGAGCCAAACTACATTCCATCAACCGTTCTCCGATGCATTGTCAACAACAGACGGAAAAGAATCGTATAATGACATGACGCTACCGGAAAATGCTCATTCAAAAGAGAATTACTCCCTTCTGCTTGTTGAAGATCATCCGGATATGCGGCAATATATCCGGATGGGATTACCCCCTGATTTTCTGGTTAGTGAAGTTTCTAACGGAAATGATGCACTCACCTGGATCAATAATCATCAACCGGATATTATTCTGGCGGATGTGATGATGCCGGGTATGGGTGGTTTTGAACTTACACGAAGAATCAAAGAAAACATCGAGACCAGCCATATACCTGTTTTCCTGATTACCGCATTGCCTGACAAAGAGAGCCAACTACTTGGATTACAATCAGGTGCGGATGATTATATTGTCAAACCTTTTGATCTTCAATTATTGGTTCATAAAATACAAAACCAGTTAAAAACACACCGTGAATTTCTTCAAAAGTTTCGGGTTTTTCCTGATGTGGTTTTAGACCAAATGCCTGCCGGACCTATAGATAAGGATTTTCTCAATCAATTAACAAAGCAGGTGGAGAACCATTGTCCCGATCCGGGTTTTGGGGTAAATGAATTGGTTGCCTCGATGGGGATGTCGCGAAGTGTGCTTTTTCGTAAGATTAAATCTCTGACCGGAATGAATATTAATGAATTAATTACTTTGATCCGAATCAGGAAAGCCCGTAATTTACTTAGTACTCAGAACAAATCGGTTAAAGAAATTGCTTACCTGGTGGGATTCAGCGACCCAAAGTACTTTTCAACGGTTTTTAAAAAACATTTTGGTATTTCTCCGTCAGAGATAAAAAAGGAGTATACCTGGCATTTAGCGTCAAGTTGACCGATTTTCCAACCTCTTTGAACAAATATTCAACTGATGAACCACATAAAATCAGAACCTTTGTGTGGTTTCATTTGAAAATGGTTTTATGGTTAGAAGAGCGCAGTGGGCCTGCAGATTTATTTTTAGCTAATGTTTTATATTGACAGAAAAGAGAAATTCCCTGCAGGTTCTGCTGCGTTTTTTATGTAGAAATGAAAAAAGTCTTATTTTTACGGATGATTATCGGATGATGTTGCGCCACATTGTGGTAATCCAAATTGTTTAACCTAAATATTAATTCTTATGAGTGACAGAATTAGCTTGAAAAGAGCCTGCCTCCTTTTGGTTGCAGGACTCTTGATGTTCTCAAGTGCCTTTGCTCAGATGAGGATTCGCGGAAAGGTGACCGATAAGGCCACCGGAAATCCTCTGCCGGCAGTGAATGTTTACATTCAAGGTACGACCACGGGAACTGCTACCGATGCCAATGGTATGTATTCCATTTCGGCAAGCAGGAACAGTGTGTTAGTTTTCTCCTCTGTAGGTTATGCCCAGCAGGAGATTACGGTTGGGAACACCACAACCATTAATGTTGCCCTTGTTCCGTCAGCAACGGAACTGGGTGAAGTCGTGGTGACTGCTCTGGGTATCAAGCGCGAACAAAAAGCGCTGGGGTACGCTATCAGTACCATTGACTCAAAAGAACTGGTCAAGGTGGGATCAACCAACTTCGGCTCTGCCCTTTACGGTAAAGCCTCGGGAGTGCGGATCTCCACTGCTCCGGGTGGTGCCACCAGTGCGGTGGCTATCAATATCCGGGGGATGAACTCGATCAACTTCAGCAGTCAACCGCTGATCATCGTGGATGGAATTCCAATCCGTAACGGAGAGGCCAATAACTCCGGATACTGGGGCGACCAGCGTATCCGCGGTAATGGCCTGATTGACATCAACCCTGAAGATATTCAGGACCTTTCCATTCTGAAAGGTGCTTCTGCTTCCGCTTTGTATGGATCTGAAGCTGCTAACGGGGTGGTAGTGATCACTACTAAAAAAGGAACCCGACGCCAGGGACTCGGAGTAGATGTCAATTACACTTACCAGTGGGAGCGTCCGGCTTTCTCACCTCCTTTCCAGAACCTGTACGGCCCGGGTTATGACCTGGCTACCAACCAGACCTACTTCGGTGCAGACGAGGACGGATGGGTATATGAAGACATGGACGGTGACGGAACTCCTGAAACTCCCCGCCCGATCTACCGCTCTTATGCACAATTCGGACCGGCTTTTGACGGTCGTCAGGTAATCGGATGGGATAATAAAATGCACCCCTATGTGGCTCAACCCGATAACTGGAATAACCTGTTCCGTACCGGGATGAATTCTATTGCCAACGTAGCCGTAAACAAAGCGGGTGATTTCGGAAGTTTCCGTTTCTCCTTTACCAGAAATGATTATAAAGGTGTTCAGCGTGGTGGAGATCACAACAAGAACAATTTCAATGTGAATACCACTCTGAAGCTTGCAAAAAATCTGGAGTTTGACCTGGGAGTAAACTACATCAACCAGTATACTCTTAACCGGCCTTACAAAATCAGCCGGATCACCAATAACTATGGTGGTTTCCTCAGCCGGTTCGATGATGCTCAATGGTATCTGGATAATTACCAGACCAGTAAAGGTTATCGTTTTCGTACTGCTAATCAACCTAGTGCTACGCCGGATGAAAACCTGCAGTACAACATGCGGGCAACCGACCTGCTGGATTTCTTCTGGAGAACATTGGCCCAGAAAAATGAAGAGCATAGCGACCGGTTGATCTCTAATATGACCATGCGTTGGACCATCCTGCCGGGATTGACCATGCGGGGCCGTATCGCCAATGACTTTACCGATATGACTATCGAACAACGCAGTCCGAATACAGTGCCGTTAGCTATTGGTAACTCGGGCGGATTCAGTATGAGCCAAAGTAAATATGCCATCACTTATGGCGATGTGCTTTTCTCATACAATAAAAAGCTGACTGATGATATTGGCTTGATCGTCAATGCAGGATACCAGGCACGGCGCGAAACTTATAAATACAATAGTGCCGGTACCAATGGTGGACTCAGTACTGAAAACTGGTTTCATCTGAATGCTTCGGTAAAAACTAAAAACGGAAATGCTTCCTATACGGAATTTTTGAAGTATGCGTTTCTGGGTACCGCCAGCTTGAGCTATAAAGATTATTTCTTTTTCGAGTTTACCGGTCGCCGGGAGTCATCTTCTACACTGCCTCCGGCCAGTAATACCTTCTTTTATCCATCCGTAAACGCCAGTTTCCTCTTCTCGGATGCACTGAATCTGCCTGAAGCTATTAATTATGGTAAATTACGTGTTGCGTGGGGTATTGTAGGTAACGCACCTCCGCTATATGCTGCGAATAATGCTTTTTCACAAGGTGCCGTTAATGGAATTGTATACAATTCAGTTTCAAGCAGTTACGGAAACGATGGTATCCGTCCTGAAAAGAAAAAAGAATTCGAAACGGGTCTGGAGATGAAATTCTTCGGAAACAGACTGGGTTTTGAAGCTAATTATTACAACAACCGGATCGTTGATCAGATTCTTTGGTTATCAGTACCGAAAACAGTTGGTGCCAGCAGAATGCTGACCAATATCGGTGAATTGAAAAACCTGGGTTTTGAAGGTTCTCTGTATGGAACACCGTTCGAAGGTAAAGATTTCCGTTGGGATCTGAGAGGCAACTTTGCCATCAACCGCAACCAGGTGGTCAGCCTGATGGAAGGTGTGGATCAACTGGTTCATTCAAACATCGACGCAGGTGCTGCCATGATTGTTTCTGAACCCGGTAAACCAATGGGAGAAATAATCGCTTACCTGCCTATGAAAAATGATAATGGTGATTATATTGTTGATGATAATGACGGACTCTACCAAATTGATTTTTCAGAGATGAAAAAGGTGGGTAACGCCATGCCGAAACTGGTTGGTGGTTTTGGTAGTTATGCCGAATACAAACATTTCTTCGTGGACTTCACCATAGACTATAGCTGGGGTGGGGATATTGTTTCACTCTCCTCACAATATATGAAGGGTGCAGGAATGTTTGAAGAGACCTTACAATACCGGGATGCCGAACATGGCGGACTTTCTTATTACATCGATGCCGATGGTAAAAAAGTTCAGTTTGACGGTGATGCCGGTCCGGGTGGTGAGAAAGTATTCCATGACGGCCTCATCCTTCCCGGTGTAAAATCTGACGGATCTGCCAATGACATTATTGTCAGTGCAGCAGATTATTATCTGAATACCTTTACCTGGGGTGCCAACCCGGCCTGGGGTATTCCTTACAGCCGGTACGACGACGCAGTACGTAAAAATCATTACGTGAAATTCCGCGAACTCTCTGTCGGTTATAATCTCCCGAAAAGCCTGGCACAGAAGTTTAAGTGTAATAACATCCGTCTTGCGCTGGTGGGCAGTAACCTCTTCTATCTATACCGCACCTTTAAAGATTTCGATGCTGAAACCAACATCGGAACCAACTGGGTGAATGCTGCTATTGTAGGAGGTTCCACCTCAGCAAGCAGAAGTTTGGGATTTTCAATTCGTGCAAGTTTCTAACGGGATAAAATGCAAGCAATATGAAAAAGAGAATTTATATATTTTTAGTATTGTTCGCTGGTGCAGCCATGGTCTTTACCGGCTGTAAAAAAAGTGAACTGGAAACGTTGTACCCGAACCCGGCTAATTCTTCCACAGCTACCGTTGAGAACTTTTTGACCGGATTGCTGAAAAGTGCCAACGAAGTGGTGCTTCCCTGGTATTGGAGATTTTTCGTAGTAGAACAACCCACACAGGGTCATTATACCCAGGTTATGGGATGGTACAATTCAAAAGCTCAGTACATTCCTCCGGCTCAGGCCATGGATTGGAGATGGGATCAATATTATAACGGTCCGATGACCCAATTCAGGGTGATGGAGGATTTGTATAATAACCTTTCTGAAAGTGATCAGAGCGATTATCGTATTTTCTATCTGGCTGCCAAAATTTTCTTCTATGACCAGACTGAACAGATCGTCGACCTGTTTGGCGATATTCCCTGGTCAGATGCCGGTCGTGTAAGGGAATTAGGCGATTTGAATGCCGCACTGCCTAAATATGACGATGCTAAGACGATCTATACCACTATGATGGCAGATCTGAAAAGCATTGGTGATGAACTGGCTTCCATTGATGTTCCCGCATTTTATGCCGGATTATTCCAGTCGAAAGATTACCTGAATGACGGGGATATAAGCCTCTGGCAGAAATATGCCAACTCACTCAGACTACGTATGCTTATGAGAGTGTCGGGTACTATGGATGTTGCAGCGGATATTGCTGAGATTCTGAACAATCCCGGCCAGTATCCGGTGGTTGAAAGCAATGATGAAGCCATTTTGCTGGATGCCGGTGGTCCTGATCTCTATGCAACTACAAAAAGTCAAAACGGTGGGATCAAGCAAGCCATGGAAACCTGGGGAGAGTATGATATTGCTCCCTATGCCCTGGTAAAACACATGGTAGATAACAGTGACCCCAGACTGGTGATTACTTTTGATCCGAATGTTAACGGTGAATACATTGGAATGAACCCTATGAATGACGGGACGGTTCAGGCCCAGAATCTGAACGACGGATTGATTTCAAGGTATGATACTGCTTCATTTACCCAGAACGACTATTTCCCGGGATTTGTGATTACTGCCGCTGAAGTTAGTTTTATGAAAGCTGAAGCATTCTTTAAAGGCTATGCATCCGGAGATGCTAAAGTGGCTTATGAAACCGGTGTAGAACAGTCGATCAATTTCTATTATGACATCAACAGCACCGGCGATTATCGTGAACCGCTGCCACGTCCGACAGCTGATGAAATCGCTGCTTATTTAGCTCAACCGGGAGTTTCCTGGGATGCTAATGATAATAAGATGAAACTGATTGGTGAGCAGAAATGGATCAATACCGGCCTCGGTCAAATGCCGCAAACATGGGCAGAATACCGTCGATTGGGTTATCCTGAACTTGAGTTTCTTCCTGATAACTCAAGTGAACAAACCATGCCGCCTTCAAGATGGCTCTATCCGCAAAGCGAGCATGAGTTGAATGGCGCTAACTACAGCCAGGTCGCAGGCAAAGATGATCTGAATACCAAGATCTTCTGGGATGTGAACTAAGTTGTAAATCCGATAATAAAAAAGAGGGACACCTTATACGGTAGCCCTCTTTTTTTTGGATTTTATTCAGGTTAATTCACAATTTTAAAACAAACAGCATAAAGAGTGGGAGAAAAAGATCTTGAATGCCGGGGGAGATTAATCATATAACCATTTTCACCCTTTTTCCACTTAATTCGTGAAGAATAACCCAGTAAATAAAGCCTGTCTCCCCGGTTAAGTTCAATGCCTTTTAATGTTAATTGATCCGGAATTTTCTCGTTTGAGGAGTATGTATAGATTGCATATCGTGTATTACCATCTTTCGTTTGTGTAAAATACCAGTGACCGACATGGGTCGGCGCCAGTTTGCGTGTACTGTAAATAGCTTCGCTATTCACATCCATCCATTTCCCGATTTTCTCTAACCGGTCATATACATCAGAATCCCAGGTTCCTTCAGGGCTCGGACCGACATTGAGCAGTAAATTACCTCCTTTGGCCACGATATCTATCAACAGATGTACCAGCTCCTCTCCGGATTTATATTTGGCATTAAATGAATATGACCATCCTCCTCCCATAATGATACATGATTCCCAGGGATAGTTGAGCATCTCCTTGGGTACATGATTTTCAGGTGTAAGATAATTTTGATTAGGACCTTTAACTGCGCGGTCAACCACAATCAATCCGGGTTGTTTTTTCCTGACTTTCGCTACAAGTTCATCCATCCGAATATCCTGGCTCTGCACGTGCTTGAATTGATACCCATCCTGACAATTATAAGCTTTCACCTGTTTAGGGGTCAATTTCTGAACCCATCCGCCATCCAACCATAAGATATCCATCGGACCATAATCTGTCATCAGTTCCATAATTTGGTTCTGGGTATACTGAACAAATTTATTCCACCGCTTGGGATATTTCTTGATGTTGTAATTGACATTGCGATCGGGTGTGGCAAAATTGGGCCACCAGTAATATGGTGAATGCCAGTCGGGTTTGCTGAAGTAGGCTCCGGTCCATAATCCTTCGGCACGAAAAGCTTTAAATATCTCTTTAGCTATATTGGCTTTAGGATTTGTATGAAAGGGAGTTTTCGGATCGGTAATTTTATAATCCGTGTACTTCGTGTCGAACATACAAAACCCGTCATGGTGTTTGGTAGTGAAAACCACATATCTCATTCCGGCTTTTTTAGCAGCCCGGGCCCATTTCTCAGGGTCGAATTTCACAGGATTAAAGGTGGTTTGAAGGGCTTCATACTCTTTCTTATACTCAACATAATTGTTGGATTTCCTCTTGCACCAACCTTCATCCTCGGAGCAGATCGACCAGGATTCAACCACGCCCCACTGTGAATAGGGCCCCCAGTGCATCAATAATCCGAATTTTAAATCCTGCCACTTTTCAAGCTTTGCCTGAACCAAAGGATCTTTGGGTGGGTAATAAGCTTGTTTGGCTTCCTGACCGGTTAGTGATCTAACTCCTATCAACAACAGAATGGCTAATAATATTTTTTTCATCAGATTGAAAAATAATTAGTTATTACTCAACAATTAGTTCATCTACAAATAACCAGGCTTTTCCTCCGGCTCCTGCATGCCAGTCGGGACAAACGCCTGTGTTTTTAGCTTTTACACGGATATAGCGGACCGATACGGAATTGAATTTTGCCTGGTAATCTTCTATTCTACGCTCAGGATCATTTATCGGAACCGGCCGTTCAACCCTGCCCAAAGGAGAGAAAACAGTACCATCCTTTGATCCTTCAAAGGTGACCCATTCAGGAAAGAAGATCCAACTGCCGACTGATTGCAGACAACCTAAAGAGATTTGATGTACCTGAACCGGATGACCCAGATCAACAGTGGCTTCAAGATCTTCTCCTTCAAAACCCTGCCAGAATCCATCTCCATGATTGAGGGATCCGCGCAAACTATTGGTGAGCGCACCCACCCCGCCGGCTGAATATCTTGGCGACCAGTGCGTAAAATAAGTGACCGGTTTGCCTGAAGCCAGATGAACCCAAACAGTTTTAGAAGAGATGGCTGAATAAGCTTCACCATGAAAAAAAGCCAAAGCCTTTATAGTAGTTGTTTTAGTCAGGCTAAAGGGTTTTTGATAAATCGGGGAGGATGCATCCGGATTTTTACCGTCAAGGGTGTAGTGAATTTCAGCCGGTGGAAAATCGGATGTCAGTTTCACATTAAAGGTAAAACTGGTTGTGTCCCGTTTAGTGGTTACATGCACATTGGCAAAACTTTTAGCATAATTAATGCCGGCTGCTTCCAATCTTTTCAGATGTTTTGGAAGACGTTGAATAAAATCTGAATAATTCCGGGATGCTTTCGGGCTCCATACTACTTCAGCCAATGCGCTCAGTCTTGGGAAAGTCATATACTCTGCATGGGATGGCGTTGATACATATTCTGTCCAAAGGTTGGCTTGTGCTCCGATGATAAATTTTGCCTGCTGCGGGTCTAAATCAGCCGGAACGGGCTCAAAAGCATACACTTTCTGAAGCGGCAGATAACCTCCGATAGCTAATGGTTCTATATCAGGATCTCCCTGATAGTAATCAAAGTAGCAGTTTGAAGTAGGACTCATCACAACCGGATGACCCGAAGTGGCTGCTTTTATTCCACCCTGGATACCCCTCCATGACATTACAGCAGCATTCGGAGCCAATCCCCCTTCAAGAATTTCATCCCATCCGATCAATTGCCGGCCGTGGTCATTCAAAAAATGTTCAATACGACGAATGAAATAACTTTGTAATTCATTTTCATCTTTCAGCCCTTCTGTACGGATGCGCCGTTGACAATCCGGACATTTTTTCCATTCGGTTTTTGTAGCTTCATCACCTCCAATGTGAATGTATTTTGAGGGAAATAACTCCATCACTTCAGTCAGCACATCCTCGAGAAATTGAAATGTACGCTCTTTCCCTGCACAGTAAATATTGGTAATAGGCCATACGCTGCCTGGTGGCACCGTGATCTGTTTTCCGGTACAGGATAACCAGGGATAAGAGGCAATAGCTGAGCTTACATGCGCAGGCATTTCTATTTCGGGAATAATAGTAACATAATGATCCTGAGCATATTTCACGATTTCACGGATGTCATCCTGGGTATAAAACCCTCCGTAAGTAGCCTTTTCACCAGGCTTTTGCCCTTCACTGGAATTCCATCCCGCATCACCGCGATCCACTCTCCATGCTCCGACTTCGGTGAGTTTCGGATATTTTTTGATCTCAATTCGCCAACCCTGGTCGTCAACCAGGTGTAAATGGAGTGTGTTCATTTTATGCATAGTCAGCTCGTCTATGACTTTCAGAATAAACTCTTTGTCAAAGAAGTGGCGACTGACATCCAGCATGTATCCGCGCCAGGTAAAACGGGGCCGGTCTTCAATATGGACCAGCGGTACGCTAAAAGATATTTTTCCGGATATTGAATTACCGTAAATTTCGGGAGGTAAAAGCTGTAGAAGCGTTTGAATCCCCCTGAAGATTCCATCGGGTTTTCGTCCTTGTATTTGTATCCCTTTATCGGTTATATCCAGTTGATATCCTTCAGACCCAAACTCTTTCTTAAAATCCGGGTTGATAAACAGATGGATATTTTTACCCTTTGTGGAATTCACATGTTTCAGATGTAAGCCGGGAATCTTTACCAGGTATTTTTCTAAATATTTCTGGCATGTGGCCAATTGATCCTGCTGATCTGTTACCAGATCAATCCGGCCTTTTAATAATAAATACCCGGGATTCTGTACCATTTTCACCGGTGCGGGAATCAGACTGATCTCTTGTTTTTTAGGGGAGGTACATCCTGTCCACATGATGCTTCCCGTCAACATAATGAATATGGATATTTTAAATAATTTCATACAGATAATAATTTAGTATTGAAAAATTTTACCCCCGGCGAGTACCTCCTGATTTTTTTCGTCGAAAATTACTTTTTCTCCGGTACGCAAAGCGGCGTTAACCATAATATTGGCGATTGAATGATGATATCCGTCTTCAATTGTCGCATG
>Ga0190359_1000594_pt1 | contig 24160 bp, 20 predicted proteins | sample 48721823_MG_FD_161269 | JGI IMG/M metagenome (GOLD analysis project Ga0190359, IMG submission 161269) | Hydrothermal vent microbial mat bacterial communities from Southern Trench, Guaymas Basin, Mexico - 4872-18-2-3_MG | ecosystem: Environmental > Aquatic > Marine > Hydrothermal vents >... | reverse complement strand
CTGAATGCATGAGCAAATAGATACCTTCCACCATATCGTCAATGTATGTATAGGCTCTCATGGCTTTCCCGTCTCCCCAGACTTCGATCTCTCTGCCGTCCTCTGCTTCCGCGATCTTCCGGCACAAAGCTGCAGGAGCCTTTTCTCTCCCGCCCCGCCATGTGCCTTCAGGCCCGTAGCAGTTCTGGAATCTTGCCAGTCTGACTTTGATGTCATACTTCCGAGCATACGCCATGGCCATACGCTCCGCATAGAGCTTTTCCCATCCGTATTCGTTATCCGGTAAAGCCGGGTATGCTTCTTCCTCGGAAAGCTCAGGCTCATCCGCTTCCATATCCCTGTAAACACACGCAGAGGATGAAAAAAAGTACCTTTTCACTCCGGCTTTGGCGCTGGAATGGACCATGTGTATGTTGATTAAAGCGCTGTTCCTCATGATCTCACACTCTGCTGAATGAATGAAACCCATACCTCCCATATCAGCTGCGAGCTGGTAGACCTCATCAAAAGGCCTGCTTTTCCGTGAAAGGACCGCTCTCTCACAGTTTTCCTGCTCTCTGAGGTCAAGCTGGATGAATTCATCCGCTTCTGTTTCCGAAAATTCCGGTCTTTTAAGGTCTACTCCTCTCACCCAATAGTCCATTTTCTTGAGCTTTTTGACCAGGTGACTCCCTATAAAACCTCCTGCTCCGCATACTAAAGCTTCTCTCATTTTTTTCCTTCCTTATGAATTTTTTTATCCATTATAATCCCGTGTCCCACAGGATAAAGTCCCGGTATCGATACGGGCAGCCGGCCCTGAAAACCGATCTCTCCAAACAAAGCCCTGGCTGCTGCTCGCTGAGCTGAGTCTGCCTTTCGGTAAGCGCAGATACAGGCATCCACATCAGGAAAATGCTTTATAAAATAAGGGCTGCCGAACGATATCACAATCAACGGGACCTCATCTCCGGCCAATCCGTTTATGAGCTCAATATGTCTTTCGTTAAGCCCCACACTCCCCTTCCCCGAATACAATCTGGAAAAAAGAGTGATAATGCGAAGGTCAGCCTCTTTCGATTCTTCAACTGCCTGCCTGATAAATTCATCTCCAGTAAAAGCATCCGCATAAAATTCCATGGCTTCCGGATACCTCTCTTTGACCTCTTCTGTAAAAATCTTTCCCGCAAAAAAATCTCCCCTGTCACTGCTCAGGGAAAAGACCGCGATTTTTTTATCTCCGCCGGTTACAGGAACAATGTTCTGACCGTTTTTCACTAAGGTCACAGAGGCTTCAAAAGCTTTTTTTGCCTGTTTAATATGGCCTTTTGATGCCAGGACCCGCGTCAAGGTTTTGACATCCACGTTTTTCTTTTTATGAAGCCCCAGCTCCGCCTTTGCCCTCAAGATTCTTCGTACAGACTCATCTATCCTCTTCTCGCTTATCCCTCCAGCTCGTACTTCCTCGGCCAGCGCGTCTATGACTTTTTCCGTCTCAAGCGGAAGAAGAAGGCAGTCCACACCGGCCTTGACCGCTAATATGGCTGCTTCCTCCGGGGAATAAAGCTCTGTGATCCCTCCCATCTCCATGGCGTCTGTGACAATGAGTCCGTTAAAGCCCCACTTTTTCCTTAAAAGTTCGCTTATGATGATGGGAGAGAGCGTGGCCGGCATATGAGGAGACGGATCAAGCGCCGGGACATGGATATGAGCGGTCATCACAGCCTTCACTCCGGCTTTGACCGCTTTTTTAAAAGGATAAAGCTCCACCCTGTCCAGCCTTTCCAAATCAGCCTTTATCAAGGGAAGCTCTGTGTGAGAGTCCACATCCGTATCTCCATGACCCGGAAAATGCTTGGCTGTGGCGATAAGCCCGTTTTCCTGACATCCCCGGATATAAGCACTGGCCAATAGGCTTACCTGCACTGGGTCTTCTCCAAGGGAACGGGTGTTGATGATCGGGTTCTGCGGATTGATATTCACATCCACGACCGGAGCATAGGTTATGTGTATGCCCACGGCTCTGGCCTCTTCGGCAGTGACCTTGCCCATCATATACGCCAGCTCTTCAGAGCCTGAAGCGCCTATGGACATAAGCGGAGGAAAAAGAGTGGTGCCCTGGATCTGGCATCCCAGCCCTCTTTCCAGGTCAGAGGCAATAAGAAGGGGCACTTCGGATCTCTCCTGAAGCTCGTTTATCAAAGAGGCGGCCTCAAAGACCTCCCCTCCGAACAGAATCAATCCCCCTATTTTCTGTTTATCGATGAGAGACTCCAGATTCTTTCTATAGCTGCTTTCCCGGTTGTAAAAATGACCGGAAAACCGGCAGCTTATCATCTGGCTGATTTTTTCCTCTAGGGTCATTTTTTTCAGCGTTTTTTCGGCCCATCTCATTCCAGATGAAGGAAGCATGAGTGTGGGCCTTAAAGCCTTCTGGGCGCAGTCACTCAGAAAAAGCAGCATAAGGATGGAAAAAGATAAAAGTAATATCTTTTTTTTGCCGGTATTTGCGTTCATAGCGACCTTCTTCATGGTTTATTTAGTCTTTAATTCCTGTGTCATTTTAAAGGTTTCCCGGATGCCCGCCTTTCCTACTGCCGTTGAAGCCAGTTTAAGGCCGAAGCGGACCGCTTCCCACATATCTTTCCCTTCCCCAAGCCTGGAGGAGGCAGCCGCGCAAAAAACATCACCGCATCCTGTCGTATCCTTCACCTCAGCGGATTCGTTGGGTCTTATTTTTCTGTATCCTTCAGAGGTCAAAACAAGTATCCCTTCTTCTCCAAGAGTCACGATAAAAGCCCTGACTCCTCTTTCAAGAACCGATTCCCCGAAAACAGCGATCTCTTTCTCATCCAGATTCTTGTCCGGGCACCCCATCATACAGGCTGCTTCCTGGCGGTTTGCCTGTAAATAGTCAACACCCTTTACCCATTCCGGCCAATCAGGAAGCGGGATATACCTTCTGACCTTTCCCAGCTCCGGTGACAGTGCCAGGGAATGAATATCCATCCACACAGGGCATTCGGCTTTTTCCTTTACACGGTTCCAATCCTTTATAGTAATATCCATACCGGAAATCATCAAGAGAATGAGAAAATCAATATCAGCCAGTCTGTTCATGATCCGTTCGGGTGCTAAAGGAGGTACGACTGATTCCAGGATTTCCTGCCTCTCCCCTTCTCTCCGGTAAAAGAGATTCACACGGTTTCCTCTGCCGGGAACCGTTCTTACATCCTCAAGGTTTATGGACGGCCATTCTTTGAGCAGTGCTGTGACCGGGGATGCGAGTTCTTCTGCAAGATTGGCTATAAGATAGACCTCTTTTTCAAGGCCGCATAGAACAGAGGCCGTATAAAGCACACCACCCAGCCCGCTGTCTTTTTCCCCGGAAGGAAAAGTGATTACATCATGGGTTATGCTTCCTATCAAGCCGATTCTTTTTCCCTGACTTTTCATATGCGCAACCCGGATTCATTGAACCTTTTATTTATTTTATATAAAATCCAAAGAATTTCACGTACTATTTGGAATTTATACGGCTTTTCTATATTACCTGACCTATTCATAAAAAAATGGCGATGAGCAATTTTTTGTTTTGATTTCAAGGATATGCATACTTTTTACAAAAATGACAACTGAAATATTTTTATTTGTTTTTACTTTTATTTTAATCGCCATTTTTTTACCATATAGGCAAGCCGATCTCACTGCATCTGCTTCGTTACAGGGTACTCGCGGTGAAGGACCACAGCTTCGCACCCTGTGCCTCGCATCTGCAGCAACCTCGACTTGTGAATAATCCAGGATTATTGAGACAATGAAAAACATACACTTTAACCTGGGAAAAACCGGTTTTACTTTCCAGGTGCCGGAAGAATCAGATATCCTCAAAATGGGCAAGGTCACCCTTTTGAAAAATCCCCTGGAAAAGATCAACAAAGCGCTTTCTGATCCTATAGGCACCCCTCCTGTTAAAGAACTGATACGGAAAAAACTCAAGGTCAACCCCGGAGCTCAAGCTGTTGTGGTCATCTCAGATAATACGCGGCCTGTTCCTTATAAAGGAAAACAGGGCATACTTTTTCCTCTCATCCAACAAATGAGGGAAGCAGGTCTCCCCGCCTCCCGGATACTCATCCTTGTGGCCACAGGAATACACAGAGCCATGAGTAACAGAGAGCTCAGGGAGTTTCTGGATCCCCGGATCTTTGAATCAGGGGTCCGCATCATCAATCATGACAGCCGAAAAAAAGATGATCTTGTTTATGTAGGGCAAACAGACTTCGGAGGAAAAATCTATTTGAACCGGTTCTATATGCAGAGTGATATCAAGATCTGCACGGGTTTGGTGGAAAGCCATTTCATGGCCGGAGTTTCAGGCGGCAGAAAAGCCATCTGTCCCGGTATTATTTCAGAGGATTCCACCTTTCTTCTTCACAGCGGGCCCATTCTCGCATCCCCTGCAGCCAGGGATTTGGTGCTTGAGGGAAATCCTGTTCATGAAGAAGCCCTCAAAGTCGCCCGGATAGCCGGGTGTGACATGATCGTTAATGTCACACTGGATTCCCAGTACAGGCTGACAGGGGTCTTTGCGGGAGATATGGAAAAAGCCCATCTCAAGGCTGTGGCAAAGCTCCATGAATACGTCTCTATCCCGGTCAGCAAAAAATATGACCTTGTCATAAGCCACAGCGGGTTTGTAGGGGTCAACCATTACCAGGCCGCCAAAGCAGCGGTCGTGTGCTCTTCGATCATAAAGGATTCGGGCTTTTGTGTGCTGGCTTCCTATCACACGGACAAAGAACCCATAGGCGGTCCTTTGTATAAAAAGATGCTGCGTCTTCTACTCAAAAAAGGAGCTCATGGCTTTGAGAAGCTGATCACCGACCATTCGTGGGAATTCGTACCGGAACAATGGGAAGCCCAGATGTGGGCGCGTCTCTTTCGAAAGATCCCTTTTGAGAATCTCCTCTACGCTGCATTCGAGATCTCCGGACCTGATTTTTCCATGCTTCCGGGAACAGATGCCCGGACACTGGCGCCGGAGGCTCCTTCTTTAAAAGAGCTCACAGAACAAGCTGTCTTTTGGGCTTTAAAAGAACTCCGCAGCCGCGGCAGAGAAAAACCGGAAATCGCTGTGCTCGTGGACGGGCCTTACGGGATACCGGTTCATAATGACCGGATGCACATCCACACACCTGAATTTTAATCTCAGTTTGTGATGCAGCCTCCGTTTTCCTCCGTGTTTTCTATCTGAAAAGTGGTGTGATTGATACCGAATTTTTGATCAAGCTCCTTCTCTAACTCCACCAGGAACTCATCCTTATATCCCTGCGGCATGATCAAATGTACGGTCAGAGCGACCTGCGTGGTGCTCAGAGCCCAAATGTGCAGATCGTGTATGTCTTTCACTCCTTTTTTAGATAAAAGGAACTGACGAACTTTACTGGCATCAATATGTCTGGGCACCGCATCCAGCGCCAGGTTCAGGGAGTCAATAAACAACCTCCAGGTCCCCCAAAATATGACTATAACAATCAAGAAGGTCACCAACGGATCGATCCAATGTTTCCCTGTGAGTTTTATGAGCAGCCCTGCGATCACGACTCCCAAGGACACCCCCGCATCCGCAGCCATATGAAGGAAAGCTCCTTTTATGTTCAAGTCGTGCTTCTGCCCTTTGAAAAAAAGTAAAGAAGTGAGTGCATTGACCACCACACCGATGCCGGCCACAATCATAATGGTCGTACCTGCCACCGGCTCAGGATCTTTTAACTTACCTATAGCATCCCAGCCTATAACAAGAACAACACCGAAGAGCATCAGCGCGTTCAATATGGATACGAGGATGGTCGTCCGCCGCAGTCCGTAAGTGTACTTTCCTTTAGGTTTTAAAGTAGCAAGCCATGCGGCTGTCCAGGCAAAAACCAAACTCAAAACATCACTGGCATTATGACCTGCGTCAGCCAGTAAAGCTGAGGAATTGGCCATCAGTCCGAAAACGACCTCAACTCCCACAAAAAGGATATTTAAACCGATGCCGATGGCAAAAGCCCTGCTGTAGCTCCTATGGATCGAGCGGCTTTGATGATCGTTCATCGGATTTTGTCCGTTTGTTTCATGGAATACTCGCATCCGCAGTATTTTTGTCTGTAAAGCCCCATGTCTTTGGACAGCTCCACACTGCGCTTAAATCCGTCTTTTTTCTTAAAATCAGCTTCCAGAAACATTACTCCATATTCTTCGGCCACTCCTCTCCCGACCTTAAAAATCGTATCTGATGATTTATGAGGGGAAATGGTCAAAGTGGTAGTGAAAAAAGAAATGCCTAATTCAAGAGCTTTTTGAGCCGTGGCTTCAAGGTTATGGCGGAAACATTTTTCGCACCTCTTCCCACCTTCCGGTTCCTTTTCCAGTCCCCTGACGGCTTTGAGCCATTCTTCCGGATTGTATTCGGGAACGATGACCTTAAATCCTAATTCTCTTCCTGCCTTCAGGGCATTTTCCGCCCTCTTATGGTATTCTTTTTCAGGATAAATATTAGGATTGTGAAAGTAGCCGATAACCTCATATTGAGGCTCTAATCTCTCATAAACAGCGGTAGAATCAGGGCCGCAGCAGATATGGAGAAGAATCTCAGGCTTACCAATGTTTTTGTTTTCACTCACTCTTCAACACATATATAATTTTATAACAATATCCGCTTATAATCCATTAATCTGAAATTGATAGTTTAGACGAACAGGGATGATGAGCGAGTCGATCATGTTGAATGTGTAGAGATACGCATACATATTTTATGAATAATTCATGTTTGTTGACTTAATGAGCTGTATTGGATTATTATTTTATCACTCCACGGAATATCTTGATGAGTCTTTCGATCTTACAGCTTGCCCAACAAAGAATCGTGCTTCTTGACGGAGGCATGGGAACAGAACTGATCAAAAAAGGTTTTACAGGCGGAGGCCCCCCGGAAGCATGGAATATTGAAAAACCTGATATCGTTAAAAAAATCCATAAAAGGTATTTCGACGCGGGCTCTGACGCTGTGCTGACCAACAGCTTCGGAGGGAACAGGATAAAACTCGCCTCCTTTGGAATGGAAAAAAGATGCTCTGAGCTCAACAAAAGGGCGGCAGAGCTTGCCTGTGGAACCAAGCCCAAGGGAAAATATGTGGGGGGAAGCATGGGCCCTACAGGAAAATTTCTCAAACCCTACGGAGATTTCACTGAAGATGAATTCATAGATGCCTATTGTGCTCAGGCAGAAGCCCTCTCTGAAGGCGGAGTTGATTTTCTTCTTATTGAGACCCAGTACGACCTCAAAGAAGCGGTGTGTGCTATCAAAGGGGTCAGAAAGGCATGCGGACTTCCTCTTTTCGTCACCATGACGTTTAAGAGCACGCCAAGGGGCTTCTTTACGGAAATGGGAAACAGTGTCTCCCAATGCGTAAAAGAGCTTGAAAACAGGGCTGTTTCAGTACTGGGAGCCAACTGCACTCTTGACAGCAGGGAAATGGCTGAACTGGTAAAAAAAATAAAAGACAACGCATCACTCCCTGTTATGGCCCAGGCAAATGCCGGACAGCCTAAGGTCACTTCAGGAGGGCAATTAAAATATTCTCAAACCGCAGAAGACTATGTAAAATATGTTGAAAAAATAATTGAGAACGGAGCGGATATCATTGGAGGATGCTGCGGCACCGATCCTTCTTATGTCCGTAAAATGGCCAAATTAATCCATATGAGGTATTCATAAGATCCAGGTTAAATAAAATGAACCATAAAAAAATCAAGGAGGTTTTCATGATTAAAAAAATCAGGCTTTTCTCAGTGCTTTTACTCATCTCTCTATTGGTCATCCCGTCCTGTAAAGGCACGAAGACAGATGAAAAAGCCTTAAAAATCGATTACGAAAAGTACACCCTTGACAACGGACTAGAGGTCATACTCCATGAAGACAAATCAGATCCTATCGTGGCCGTGGCCATCCAGTATCATGTAGGCTCAAACCGCGAAGAAGTCGGAAAAACAGGCTTTGCTCACCTCTTCGAGCACATGATGTTCCAGGAATCAGAACATGTGGGCCAGGACCAGTTCTTTAAAAAGATCCAGAATGCGGGAGGAACACTGAACGGAGGAACAAGTAATGACGGAACCGTGTATTTTGAAGTGGTCCCCAATAATGCTCTGGAGATGGTGCTCTGGCTCGAGTCTGACCGGCTTGGATTCCTGCGCAGCAAAATAACCCAGGAAGCCTTTGTCAATCAGCAGAGTGTGGTTATGAACGAAAAACGTCAGATGGTGGATAACCGTCCGTACGGGCATACTGATTATATCCTGGGAAAACTTCTGTATCCGGAAGGGCATCCTTACTCATGGCAGGTCATCGGCTCCATGCAGGATTTGACCAATGCCACTCTAAAAGACGTGCATGAATTCCATAAAAAATGGTACAGACCCAACAATGCCACACTGGTTATTGCCGGAGACTATGACCCTGTGCAGACAAAAGACTGGATCGAGAAATATTTTGGTGAGATCCCATCCCCTCATGAAATACAAGACCCGGAACCCATGCCTGTGACATTAACAGAAACAAAAATTGCCTCTTATGAAGATAATTTTGCAAAATCCCCGGAACTCACCATGGTCTTTCCAACAGTAGAGCAGTATCACCCTGATTCCTATGCACTCTCGTTTCTGGGGCAGCTTCTGACAAGGGGGAAAAAAGCACCATTATACAATGTCATCGTAGAGGAAAAGAAGCTGGCTCCTTCTGTAAGGGGCTATCAGATGAGTAATGAGATAGCCGGAGAATTCATGTTCCGCATACGGGCGTTTCCTGACACTGACTTATCTGAAGTCAGCCAGGCTGTCTTTGAATCTTTAAAAAGATTCGAGGAAAAAGGTTTTACTGAAGAAGACCTTCAGCGCCTGAAAAATACCACAGAGACCAATTTCTACAACAGGCTGTCAAGCATTCTCATGAAATCATTCCAGCTCGCACGCTATAATGAATACGCCGGTTCCCCGGATTTTCTGACAAAAGATCTGGAAAAAACTCTGGCTGTAACCAAAGACGATATCATGCGGGTCTATGAAAAATACATAAAAGACAAACCTTATGTCATGACCAACTTTGTTCCAAAAGGAAAGATCGAACTGGCTGTGGACGAAGCCACGCCATTTCCTATTATCAAGGAAGCTCCGGAAGCACCGGCTGCAGAGGTTCCACGGGAAGAGATCAAAATAGAACCCATTGAATCCTCATTCGACCGAAGTAGAGAACCTGAACTAGGGCCTGATCCCGAGGTGTCTGTCCCTTCTGTCTGGAGGCATGAACTTTCCAATGAAATGAAGGTGCTTGGGATCGAGCACACAGAATTACCCATTGTCCATTTCTCAATATCGCTCAAAGGCGGCCACTTCCTTGACTCTCCGGAAAAACCCGGAACAGCTTACCTTATAAGCCAGTTGATGATGGAAGGAACCAAAAACAAGACTCCGGTGGAACTTGAAGAAGCTATTAATGACCTAGGCGCTAATATATCCATTTATGCAGGTACAGAGGACATAACCATCCGGGCTAACTCCCTGGCGTCTAAATTTTCCAATGTATTAGGACTGGTCTGTGAAATTCTGCTTGAGCCCAGATGGGACGAGAAAGAATTCGGCCGTATAAAACAAGAAACACTGGAGAATATCAACAGAAACAAAGCGAATCCCCCTTATATAGCCATGAATGTGTTCAACCGGCTTGTCTACGGTGAAGACCATATTTTCGGCATGCCTTCAACCGGGACATCCGGGTCCATTGAAAGCATTACAATCGACGACTTGAAAAAGTACTACGAAGAAAATTTCTCGCCCTCTGTTTCTTATATGTGTGTGGTGGGCGATATCTCGAAACAGGAGGTCACAGGGAATCTAACAGCTCTTGAAAATCAGTGGCAGCCCAAAGACATAGCTTTCCCTGAATTTAAAATGCCTTCTCTGCCCGAAGAATCAAAAATATATTTTGTAGATGTTCCGGGAGCCAGACAGTCTGTTATAGAAATCGGAAGTTTGGCCATGCGCTATAATGACCCTGACTATTATCCGGCAACGGTTATGAACTATAAGCTCGGAGGGAGCTTTAACAGCTTCCTGAACATGATTTTGAGAGAAGAAAAAGGATACACATACGGAGCCCGTTCCGGATTCTCCGCAGGAATTTATCCGGGGACATTTTACGCCTCTTCCTCTGTTCATTCCAGGGCCACATTTGACTCAGTACGAATATTCAAAGAGGAAATGGAAAAATACCGGCAGGGCATATCAGAAAAAGACCTGGAATTCACTAAGAACTCCCTTATCAAATCAACCGCTATGGGATTCGAGACCTATTATGCGCTTTTAAGCATGCTTGACCATATCGCTGCTTACGGGCTTCCTGACGACTATGTAAAAAAGCAGCAAGATATCGTAAAGGATATGACCAGGGAAAGAATAAAGGAACTGGCCCAGAAATATATCAATCCGGAAAGGATGATTTATGTTGTGGTCGGTGATGCGGCAACAGAGCTTAAACCTCTGGAAAAAATCGGTTTTGGTGAACCAGAGCTTATCACTCAGAAATAGCCACAGATGATCTTATACGCTTTGGTTAGAGTATAAAAGGAATCAAAGCTTTTCTCCTTGAGGGATATTCCGGAAAGGTTCTTTTATACCATTTGTGATTGGATAGTGCTCGAGGAGCAAGGTTTGCGGTGGTCCACAAGGCAAAGGCGGCTCCGGGAAGAGACCATGTGGCCACAGCCCACCCGGTCCATTCCATGATCTCTCCAAAATAATTTGGCGATGAGATGTAACGGAAAAGCCCTTTTTGCGGGATCTTATAAGCCAATTCTCCAGGCTTTCGCAAGCCTCTCAGGATGCTGTCTGAATGTATATTGATAATGTAACCGGTGAGAAACAAAACCGCTCCGCAGATAAATCTTCCGTCAAGAAGCCAGCCCATCCCGTATGGTTTGGACAGCACAAACAGAAAACCGCTGTTGAGATAGCTGTTTATAATGTTAAAAAACAAAGCCAGAAACATAACAAGTAACGGCATCCTGTAAGGACTCTTTTTCATGATAAAAGGGAAGATAAGAGCGCGCTGAACATAGTGGACTTCCCACATGAGCAGAAACAGAAAAGCCGTGATATCCTGGCTCCGGGGACTGAAAAAAAAGAAAAGATAAGGCAAAAGAAACGAGGGTAACTCCATGATAAACCAGCCCCATTTGGGATTGATCGTACGGCCCCACCCTCTCCTGGCATATCGTCCGTAAGGAGCATTCACAAAAAAAAGGCTTATACACACAATGACAGCCAGCGCTGTCCAGAAAAGCAAAATCCAGTGGAAAAGGATGGCACCGATCAATCCAGGAACCCCTTTTTCTCAAGCCATTCTATGGTGTCCCGAATCGTCACTTTAAGAGGCCTGGGGCTGTAGCCCAGACACTCTTCTGCTCGTCTCCGCGAGATAAACTGGTGTGTTCTCAACGCTCTTAGAGCTTCGGAAGTCAGCAGGCAGTTTTTTCTCCGCAGAAGAGCAGCCGCTTCAGAAAAAGGAACAGCCAGACTCGCCAGCCATAAAGGGGCGGTAAAAAAGGGGGGTTTTATTCCTCTCATTTCCCTTATTATCTCAGCGATCTCACGAATTGATGACCAGTGCCCTGAAAGGATGAATTGTGAACCTGCCTCTGCTTTCTCCTCAGCCAGAAGCGCTCCCCTGACAACATCGCGGGCATCTACCCAGTCATACCCTCCTTTTATCAGAGATATGAATTTCCTTTGGTATAATTTTATAAGCACATTTCCCATACGGGATGGCTTAAAATCATTCGGACCGATGACAGCTGTCGGTGATATGACAACCGCATCAATCCCGCTTTTCACAGCTTCCAGGACTTCCCTGGCACCGTCTGCTTTAGAACAATCATAAGCCGGAGACCGGGCATTTGAGAAAGAGCGTGTTTCATCTATGTATTGATTCAAAGGAAAAGGGCTGTAAGCATGGATGGAACTAAAGTGAATAAGACGCCTTATGCGGCATTCCCTGCAGGCTCTTATGATATTCTGGGTCCCCTTGACATTGATCCGCCTCACCATTCCCTGTCTGTCACCGATAATTGAGATCCTTGCCGCAAGATGATAGACAACATCGCAGTCTTTCATGGCTTTGACGAGGCCGGTATAATCGAGAATATCTCCTTTTACGATGTCTATATCAAGACCTTGCACTCCCCTTGTGTCTTCGTGGATGAAAGCCCGTACTGGTCTTTTTAGCCGGATGAGCTCTCTTACTAAGTTCGCTCCGATGTGTCCGGAAGCTCCTGTTACAAATACATTCATATTCAGCTTTTAGGTAAGGAAGAATAAGGCTTATTCATTTGTTTCTTTGATCCAGACTTCCATCTCCCCCGCTCCCCTGTGAGACCATGAATAATAGGGGACAGCCATCAAAGGTTCCCCGTTCCGGTCTTCCCCGATCAAAACAGGAACGCCTCTTAACAGGTCAGGCTCAAATTTAGACTTAAATTGCGCTTCGCTTTTTATAATACGATCCAGCACATGCCCGTTATTGTCAACGCCCTCGAAACAAAACACCAGAGGGCCTCTCTGGAACGCCACTTTCCCACTGTCAGCATCGACCTTTTCGTGTGCTTTTATTTTTCTTACGGGCATGGGTAAATCAAGCTCTATGACATCACCCTTTTTCCATGTTCTTGATAGTTTTGCATATCCATTTTCCAGAATGATTTCGATCGATTCTCCATTAACTTTAAGCACAGGCTCTTCACCATAAATATCAGCAAATGAATAAAGGCTGCTCGGAACAGGCTCATTGCGGGCCCATCCGGGTATTCTTATATACACAGTAAGCCTACGGCTTTTCTCAGGCTCCATGGTTATTTTTATGTTTCCTTCCCATGGATAATGTGTTTCCTGGATCACTTTGACCTTGCTTCTCCCAATATCCAAAACGCTTTCGTCTCCGACAAACAGGTTCACATAAAGGGAATCATCTGTGTTTGCATACACATAACCGGGAAAAGAAGGAAGGAATCGAGCTATGTTTCCGGGACAGCAGGCGCAGTCAAACCATCCTTTCCTGGTGGCTTCGCCCTGATTGAATCTAAACTTACCGTCAGATTCGAGCGGGTTGGGATAGAAAAATTTATCTCCGCTTAAAGAAATCCCGGATAAAAATCCATTATAAAGGGTGCGTTCGAGTACATCTATATATTTGGCGTGACCGTGCAGCAGGAAAAGACGGTGGTTCCAGAAGATATTTCCAATGGCCGCGCATGTCTCGTTATAAGCTGTTTTATTGGGAAGAACATAATTCTCTCCGAAGGCCTCTCCTTTCCGGCTGGCTCCTATTCCTCCGGTTATGTAGAGCTTTTTGAAAACAACATTTTCCCATATCCGGTCTATGGCATTGATATAATCCTCATCTCCGGTCAAAGCAGCCACATCAGCCATTCCGGAATACATGTACGTGGCTCTTACGGCATGGCCTATGGCTTCATCCTGTTCAATGACCGGTTTATGAGCCTGGAGATACCAGTCCTGGTTGTAAATGGAAAAGGGAGAGTCTTCCGAGAACTTTTTGGGGTGTTCGATCCGCCCTCTCTGGTCCAGGAAAAATTTAGCCATTTCCAGATACTTACTCTCTCCTGTGGCCCTGTAGAGCTTCACAAGTCCTATCTCTATCTCCTGATGTCCCGGAAAATCCTTCTTTTTGTCGGGCCCGAATGTCTCAGCTATTAAGTCTGCATTTTTTAAAGCAATATCCAGAAAATTCCTCTTTCCCGTTGCTTGGAAGTAAGCCACAGCTGCTTCGTACATATGGCCTACATTATAGAGTTCATGGCTTGACCCCAGGTTGGACCACCGCTCCTCTCCGGCTCCGGGAGGCGGATTTTCCGGATCTATGGTTCTGGCCGTGTAAAGATACCCGTCTTCCTCCTGTGCAGCGGCGATCTTTGTGATGAGCTCATCCATGTATTTTTCAAGTTCAGGATCATCCCTCAGGCTTAACGAATACGCAGCCCCTTCCATGATCTTATACACATCGGAATCATTGTATCTGATTCCTTCGAATTCTCCTTTAATAAGACCGCCCGCTTTCTCGAAATTACTGATCCTTCCTGTTTCTTCACATTTTTTAAACGCAAAGGGAATGGTGACTTTTCGGTTGGTCTCTATTCTGGGAAGCCAGAACGAATCCGTGACCTGCACTTGAGTGAAAGGAACAGGCTTAATGGCATAATCCTTTCTCATCTCTTGTTGGCAGCTTACGGAAAACACCATAAAAAACAAACCTGTCAGGGTTAGGAAAATTATAAAAGACCGCATCTTCATATCCTAATCCTCCTTTTTGTTCGTGTTATTCAGCCTTTTCTTTGAGTCTGACATAGAAATGCGTGGCTCCCTCCTCTTCCTTGAACTTTATTTCAAAGAGTTGGGAATTGGATTTAATGAGCTGAGACAGCTGCTTGTATCCGTAAGTGCGCGGATCAAAACTTGGATCGAGCTGGTGGAGATAAAAACCCATAGTGGCTAAACTTGCCCATCCATCCTCCTGTAAGGCCATATCAAAAGCTCCTTTTAAAAGAGGAACAGGGTCAAGGGATTTTGTTTTTTCCAGAGTGGTTTTTGTTCTCGTCTCGGATTTTTTTCTTTTCGGACTTGATTTCGGAGCCAGATTTTCCGTATAGATAAAGATATTACAGGCATTTATAAAAGCCTTGGGAGTTGTTTTCTTCCCAATGCCCATGACGAATATCCCTTTCTCTCTTATACGCGTGGCCAGCCTTGTGTAATCGCTGTCACTGGAGACAAGGCAAAATCCGTCCACAAGATTGCTGTTCAATATATCCATGGCGTCAATGATCATGGCGCTGTCAGTGGCATTTTTTCCTACCGTGTATCTGAACTGCTGTATTGGCTGTATAGCCGCATTATTGAGGGAACTCTTCCATCCCTGCATATTCGATGTGGTCCAATCTCCATATATACGCCTGATCGTGACGGAGCCGTATTTCCCTGCCTCAGTCAGTATTTTTCCTATTAAACTGGGCCGTGCGTTATCCCCGTCAATGAGCAAAGCTATTCGCTTTTCGCTTGTTTCTTTTATTCTTTTTATCATTTTTATTTCTCTCTTATTTTTATTTTAACCTGACCTATTCATAAAAAACGGCAAGGAACACAGCTTCGCACCCTGTGCCTCTCATCTGCAGCAACCTCGACTTTTTCATCATCAGGTTAATTTTTATATTCTATAGATTTTACATATAATACGAAATTTTAGCAACTATGGGGGTGAGCTTGAAAAACAGTCAATGTCCGTACGCGAACAGAATAATGTATCCTTATAATATATCCTTCATAATAAGCTTATGATCGAAAAAACTTGAACTGCGTATCATATTATATGATACATTAATAAAATATTAATTTATTGACACTATTCCATATGTTTCATATTATATGAAACATAATGCCTGAAAATTTGATCCTCATCGGTAATATTCCCGGTATCCCTTATGATTCCCTTCAGGAATACCATAAAATATTGAAAACTCTGACATCTTCCTGTTCACATATGTTCCATTCACACATTCTTTCCCCCTACTCCGTAACCATAGACCATGATTTCCTGGGCATCCCTTTAAATTTAAAAACGTGTATTGCATCTTTGTTTTATTTTGAAGAAACAATTATTGACTGGAACATATCTTTCAAAATATCCTCTATCATAAGGCATGGAAAAATTTCTTCCAGATTAAATAAAAAAACATCCGTTCATCTAACGGGAGAGGGCATCTTGCAGGCACGGAAAGAGCTCTATTCTAAGCGAAGTACGGATCCAAGGATACTTTTTCACATAAAGCCGGAATCCCTGTCAGAACAGCTCAACAGGCTGTTTATGGTGCTTGATTCCATCTCATCCAGATGGAATCAGAAGGATTTCTCACTCATATCAGATATGCTTAAAAACGAAAGCAATGAAGAAGTTGCCATAAAGCACAGAAAAAACAGAAGCCAGATATGGAAACGAAGGAAAACGCTCCTTATCAGCGAATACAAATCCCTCAAAAAAGTCATTCTAGGAATTATTTGACTTTTAGCCTGCTCTGATGTAAACATGTCATCTGTGATATTTCATTTTTTGTACTTCAATGATCCATAAAATAATAAACACTGTATCAAATCAATTTAGAAACAGATTCAAAACAAAACCTTTGCTGGTCCGTTCTCCCGGACGTGTGAATCTCATAGGAGAACACACGGATTACAATGAAGGATTTGTCCTTCCCACAGCCATTGATAAATCTATTATTTTTGCTGTCTCCCCGAATAAGGACCGCCTCTATCGGATCTATTCCATAGACATGGACGAATACAGAGAATTTATTGCGGGGTCTTTAAAAAAAAGCAGCGCTCACTGGGCCAACTATTTATTGGGAGTCATCGACCAGGTCAATAAAATGGGCTTTGAAGTCCCGGGATTTGACTGCGTTTTCGGAGGGGACATCCCAATAGGAGCCGGATTATCGTCCTCAGCCGCCATTGAAGCCGGGCTGGCGTTTTGTGTCAATGAAATGTTCCAACTCCATATCGATAAACTGGATCTGGTGAAATTATCCCAGAGAGCAGAAAACGAGTTCGTTGGCGTCAAGTGCGGTATAATGGATCAGTTCACCAATATTTTTGGTGCACCGAATAAAGTAATGAAGCTTGACTGCCGCTCTCTTGAATACGAATACTTTCCCTTTGATTTCAAAGACATCTATATCGTGCTCTATGATACACGCGTTTCTCATTCTCTGGCCTCATCTGAATACAATATACGAAGAGCTCAATGCGAACAGGGAGTCGCCTATCTTAAAAACCACAATCCCCGTATACAAAGCCTAAGAGATGTCACATCCGGTTTTCTGGAATCTTTAAAAGACCAAATGGACCCTGTGATATACAAACGCTGTCATTATGTGGTCAAAGAAAACGAAAGGCTTTTAGCCGCCTGTGATGACCTAAAAAACAAAGAACTTGGATCATTCGGAAAAAAAATGGTTCAGACCCACGAAGGGCTTAAAAGCGAGTATGAAGTGAGTTGCAGAGAGCTCGATTTTCTTGTGGAACACACACTAAATGAAAAGGCTGTCTTCGGTTCCCGGATGATGGGAGGCGGATTCGGAGGGTGCACCATCAATCTGATAAAAGAAGATGATTTGGACAGAGTGAACCAACGCGTCAAAAATGCGTATCTGAGTGAATTCGGGAAAGAGCCGGGAATCTATACAATAAAAATCGAAAAGGGAACGCATATAATTTGAAAAAAAAACACAAGGAGCTGTAATGATAGATAAAAAAATACTATCTGATATGAACCGGGCTGTCGTGGAAGGAAACAAAGACGACGCCCAGAAGCTGGCCATACAGGCCATTGATGAAAATTGGGATTTGAATGAAGTGATTGAAAACGGATTTGTCCCGGGTATACAAAAAGCAGGTGATTTATGGGAAAAGGGCGACTATTTTCTTCCTGAGCTCATCACCAGTGCTGAAACCATGAAAGCGGCCATGTCTCTCCTCCAGCCAGAGCTAAAGAAAAAGAACCTGACCGCAAAAACCCTTGGAAAAGCGGTCATAGGCACTATAGAAGGCGATATCCATGACATCGGTAAGAACCTTGTAGCCTCCATTCTCTCTGCCAATGGATTTGATGTGATAGACCTGGGAGCGGATGTGAAAATAACAAGCTTTATAGAAACGGCCCTTGAGGAAAAGGCTGATTTTATCTGTGTTTCAACTCTTCTTACCACTACGATGCTCAAACAGAAAAATCTCATAGAGCTTCTTAAATCAAAAAATCTTTACGGAAAGTTCAAGGTGCTGGTGGGTGGTTCGCCTGTAAACAGCAAATGGGCGCAGGATATCGGAGCGGATGGATATGCAGAAAACGCCATGGCTGCCGCAAAAATAGCAAAATCGCTCATACGGACATAAGGATAAAAAAATGATAAAAACACAAAGACCGAAATACAGGCTTTTAAATGAGGCGTTCGTAAAAAAAATAGTCAATGAAAGTTATCTCATTCTGGAAAAATACGGTGTTTTCGTGGAAAACAAAGAAGCGTTCACGCTTTTGAAAAACGCGGGGGCAAAAACGGACGAATCGGAAAACAGGGTTTTTATCCCGCAGGAACTGGTCGAAAAATCATTATCCGAGACTCCTCCGGTCATTGAACTGTATGACAGGGAGGGAGAGCAGAAATTCACGGTGGGCAACGATGAGATCCATTTTGATCCGGGTTCTGCGGCTGTTACCGTGCTTGACCCTGAATCAAAATCACAGAGAAGAGCAAAAACAGAGGACCTTATCCGGTTCGCAAGAGTGACGGACGCGATGGAAAACATCGATTTCCAGAGCACAGGCATCATAAGCAGTGATATCCCAGAGATCATAAGCGACAGCTACCGTCTTTATATCGGGCTTCAGTTCTCAAGAAAACCGGTTGTCACCGGCACCTTCAGAGTCGAAGGATTCAAGCCCATGCATGATATGCTGGCCGCTGTAAGGGGAAGCGCACAAAATCTTGCGGACAAACCTCTGGCCATATTTGACGCGTGCCCCTCCCCTCCTCTTAAATGGAGCAACCTCACGACACAGAGCCTTATTGACAGTGCCAGAACCGGCATTCCGTCAGAATTGATATCCATGGGCATGACCGGCGCCACCTCTCCGGTCACGCTGGCAGGCACCCTTGTGCAGCACACAGCAGAAAATCTATCCGGCCTTGTCATCTGCCAGGTGGCCGAACCGGGATCTCCTGTTATATTTGGGGGTTCCCCTGCAAGTTTTGACATGCGCAAAGGCACCACTCCTATGGGAGCCATAGAGACCATGATGATCGATTCTGCCTACTCCCAAATAGGCAAGTATTTGAATCTGCCCACTCATGCTTATATGGGGCTCAGTGATTCCAAACTTAACGACAACCAGGCCGGCCTGGAATCAGGAATAGGCGCTGTTCTGGCTGCTCTTGCCGGAGTCAATGTCATATCAGGGCCCGGCATGCTGGACTTTGAAAGCTGCCAGAGCCTGGAAAAACTGGTGATAGACAATGAAATCTGCGGCATGGCCTTGAGGCTGGTCAAAGGAATAGCACAGAGAGATGAGCCTCTGGCCGTTGACCTTTTTCAAGACATAACGACTGAATCTCAATTCCTCTCCAAGCCCCATACAAGAAAATGGTACCGGGAAGAGCATATTTTCCCAGGCATAATAGACAGAGACACCTATGATGAATGGGCAGGCAAAGGGAAAAAATCCGCTGCTCAAAGGGCTGCGGATAAAATCAAAGAGATCCTTGAACAGCCTGTGTCCGGGATTGATACAAGCATTCAAAAAGAGCTCACAAAAATCATGCTGGCAGATGCTGAAAAAAACGGGCTCACCTCACTTCCCGAGATAAAAGGATGAGATAATATTCTCAAATAAATTATACCTTAAGATCTTTAAGTCTTTTTACAGCTTCTTTAAGGGTGTCCTCTGTCCACTCCTTCCGCCATTTATCTTTCTCCTCAATTTTTCGTATTTGATGAGATCACCGCGCCGCTGCGCTCCTCGTGATGAAATGAAGGGAGCGCAAGCCATATCCGCTCAAACCCTCCTGAAATTCAAGTATGGCTGAAGCGACATTGAAGATTTAGCCTTCGGATGCAGGAAGTCGATCCTGGTTATTCACGAGTCGAGGTTGCAGCAGATGCGAGGCGCAGGGTATGAAGCTGTGGTCCTTCACCGCAAATACCCTGCAACAAAGCAGATGCAGCGAGATCGGCTCGCCTATGAAGGTAAAATATGGTTGCATAAAGTAAAATTATTGCATGTACTAACGTAAGAAGTATGTTCTTAATGAATTAAGAATGATAAGAGAGCCGATCATGGTAAATGCGTTGGAAAAGCAACCATATTTTATGAATGACCAGGATCACCCACGGACGGGGGGAGTTACGCAGGAGCCGAGAAAAACGAAGAAGAATGGCGTTAAAAATCTGAAGGGAGCACAAGCCATATTTGAATTTCACTGCCATTTTTTTATGAATAGTTTATTATAAAGAAAATGAATAAAAAATTCATATTTTTAAACGGTCTTAAGGTCAATCTTCAAGAGAATCGGATACGTGTCCGCCTTGGATACAAAGCAAAAACAGGGGAAGTCAATTCTTCGGTCAGTCAATATCTTGAAGAACTCAAACCCCTGTTACCTGATCTGATCAAACCAAAAGCGGTCTATACGGTTCTGGACTATGAAGAGACCAACAAACACCCTGTTTTTAAAGAAGCGGAAAAAACAGCGCTGTGCCTCTGCACTATTGGCCCTGAGCTTGAGAAAGAATGCTCAAATCTCATGGAGAGAGGCGATATCTTGAAGGGATTTGTACTGGATTGTCTCGGTTCAGAAGCGGTTGAAGACACAGCGAGACAAAGCGACCGCATCATTGCTGAGAAAGCAAGGAATATGGGCCTGTGGCCCAGTAAAAGATTCAGTCCCGGTTACGGGATATGGGATATCAAGGAACAGAAATATGTATTCAACATTCTGCCTTCAGATAAATTGGGGGTTCGGCTTACAGATACCTGTATAATGGTGCCCCGCAAATCCATATCCTTTCGCATTAATTTTTATAGAAAAAAAGAATTTTCAACCCGAAGATTTAAATAATACAATTAATACCAATCAGCCTGGATTATTCATGAGCCAAGCTTACTGCAGATGCGAGGCGCAGGGTATGAAGCTGTGGTCTTTCACCGCGAATGCCTTGCAACGAAGCAGATGCTGTGAGGTCGGCTCGCCTGTAAGGTAAAATCAGCCTGCATTAAATTTAAATATAAAGCAGAAATAAAGAGATAAACCTTGTCTGTTGGCATGCTGACATTAAAATCCCAATCAATCGTGGGATAATGCAGAGATGTGCAGGCTGATTTTATGAATAAATTATTCGCCTTTGGTCTTTGTGCGCACAGGTTCGACCAGAAGCACCCAGGCCGGCTTATCAGAACGGGAGCGGTGTCTGGTCCCCCTTTTAACCAAATAGCACTCCATTTCATTGAGTTCAATGGACTCTTTCGGAGTGTCTATATAAATTTTCCCCTTTAATACAAGAAAGAGCTCATCTTCATGGCTATGCGTGTGCCAGTTATAAGCACCATGAATCTTGGCTACCCGCAAAGCCACATCATGGAATGAAAGAATCTCTTTGGGTTCCCAGGGATCTTTTATTCTTTCCACCCACTCTTTTAAGTTTATTTTATCCATTTCAATCCTCTTTTTTTTATTGGTTTTATCATAATAAAAGAACAGATTGAGTCAAGACCTAATTTTTATCATTGACTATAAGAAACCAATTATTTATCATCAGTTCCAGACAATCCTAGGAAAAGCCATGAAACGAAGAGATTTCATTAAAAGTTCAGGGACTCTGATCGGAACAGCTGCTTTATCATCATGCCTTGGCAATCCGGACATCTCTCCAAAAAAGAACCCCAACATCGTTTTAATTGTAGCGGATGACCTTGGCTACGGGGAGCTGGGATGCTACGGCCAACAATATATCAGGACCCCTCATATCGACAACCTGGCAGAAAACGGGCTGAAGTTCACACAGCACTATTCAGGTTCTCCGGTGTGTGCGCCTTCAAGATGTGTTTTGCTGACAGGAAAACACACAGGCCATGCTTTTATCAGGGGAAATGACGAATGGGGAGAAAGAGGAGATGTATGGAGCTTTGAGAAAATGCTTGAAGATCCCAAACTGGAAGGACAGCGCCCCCTTCCTTCTGATGAGGTGACTTTACCCGAGCTTCTGAAAAAAGCCGGGTACACAACAGCTTGTATTGGCAAATGGGGGCTGGGTCCTGCGTTCAGTGAAGGCTCTCCCAATAAACAGGGCTTTGATACCTTTTTCGGATACATTTGTCAGCGATGGGCCCATACCTATTACCCCCCGTTTTTATGGGAAAACGAAGAAAGATACCCATTAGATAACAAATTCGTGCCTCTTGGCACAACCATTCCTGAAGGAGCTGACCCAAATGACCCTGAAAGCTATTCTGATTTTCGCCTTAATGAGTACGCGCCTGCCCTTATGGCGGAAAAAGCTCTGGATTTTATGGAAAAAAGCAAAAACCATCCTTTTTTTCTCTACTTCCCTACCACAATCCCTCATGTTTCCCTCCAGGCTCCAAAAAAATACGTGGATATGTATCGCAGCGTGTTCGGAGATGAAGAACCCTATGCAGGCGGGTATTATTTTCCCTGCCAGTATCCCAGAGCCACATATGCGGGTATGATCACTCATCTGGATGACCAGGTCGGCCAAATCGTCCAAAAGCTCAAACAAATCGGAGAGTATGAAAACACCTTGATCATTTTTACAAGCGACAACGGCCCTACCTACACAGGCGGCGCAGATACCCCATTTTTCAACAGCGCCGGGATTTTCGGTGAAGAACAAGGGAGAAGCAAAGGTTTTACATATGAAGGAGGCATTAGAATACCCATGATCGCCAGCTGGCCGGGAATCATCAAGCCGGGAACCCATACGGATCACATCTCATCATTCTGGGATATGCTGCCCACTTTGTGCGAATTAAGCGGTGCCAAAGCACCGGAGGACACTGACGGTCTCAGCCTTGTCCCTGTTCTTACCGGGAAAGGAAAACGAAAATTTCACGATTTTCTCTACTGGGAATTTCCCGCTTACAACGGGCAGCAGGCCGTGCGCACAGGACCATGGAAAGGCATAAGAAAAGATATCTTTGACGGGAACATGAAGATTGAGCTGTATAACCTGGAAAAAGACCCTAATGAACAGAATGATGTCTCTGATAAATACCCAGAAGTCGTAAGGAGAATCGAACAAATCATGAAACAGCAGCATATCCCCAGTGAAATCGAACGCTTCAAATTCCCCCAGCTGGGTGATTAGAATACAACTCCTGAAGGCATGCTTCCTTACTCATTTCTCAGTGAGTCTGCAGGATTGGACAGGGCAGCCCGTATGGACTGATAGCTCACCGTGAGAACCGCGATCCCTAATGTCACCAATCCTGTCCCCAGGAATATCCAGAATTTGATAAAAGAAGCCAATCCAAAAAGGCCCAAACAGGAAATAAAAACAGATAAGCCCGTAAACACAGTGATGATCCGTCCCACCCGCTGTTCTCCGCTGTACAGGGCCTCCAATCTGTCATCCATAAAGCGAAAATCAAATTCATATTGGCCAGAAATTCAAAGCGGAAATGAGTGTTATCCGGAAGGTCCTGTAAAATACCTGATACCCTGAAATCATACTCATCAGCCACATTGATGATTTTCCCAATGGGGTCCTCGCTGCCGAATATTTTTTGGGCCAGTTCCCGGGTCAGCACCACAGACCGGGGATCAGAAAGCGCTGTATCAGGATCCCCTTGAACAAAAGGCAAAGTAAACATCTTGAAAAGAGAAGGATCTGTATATCCCCCTATATACGCAAAAATTTCATCTTTGTGATTTATCCGCCACCGGGCAAAAGAATACCGGGCCTGTTCAGCAATCTCCGGTATCTCCTCGCATACCAATGGCCAGGCCGCTGATAAGGTTGCCTGTAGATTCATTATATTTTTTTACTTTTTATGAGGCCTCACCTGTTGACAAAAGTCGTCCATCCTTCTATCTTTTATTTGGAAAAAGACAAAGGGAATTGACTGAGCAAAAAAGAAAGTTAAAAAAGCAAATGAAAAAAAATTCTAAGAAAATCAGAGAGCCTGATTATGAAAATAATATTCCTGTTCCAGAGCTTATGGAGAGACTAAAAAGTCTTGAAGAAGCTATTGATTCCTCTGAAGATCTGATCATATCGCTTGATAGAAACGGTGTTTTACTCTTTTTAAATAAGGCTTTCTCAAAATATTACTCTGTAGATAGATCCCAGGTCATAGGAAGCCGCATCACTGAATTTGCAGATGAAGACCGCTTCAATAAAAACCTAAAACCTATTTTTGATAGAGTTCTTCAGGGAAATTCCGTTAGAGAGGAAATATCGTATGATTTTCCAGAGATGGGCACGCGTTATTTTTCAGCTCTCTTCT
>Ga0190359_1000592_pt1 | contig 24206 bp, 22 predicted proteins | sample 48721823_MG_FD_161269 | JGI IMG/M metagenome (GOLD analysis project Ga0190359, IMG submission 161269) | Hydrothermal vent microbial mat bacterial communities from Southern Trench, Guaymas Basin, Mexico - 4872-18-2-3_MG | ecosystem: Environmental > Aquatic > Marine > Hydrothermal vents >... | reverse complement strand
ATTTCACATTTTGTTCAGCTGGAAAGTATGGCCCATAAAACAGCTCTTGGAGACAAAGTATTTGTACGCCTTTCTTGCCCGCTTCATCGATCAACGCCATGTTCTTATCGATCATATGGTCCTTCAATTTTTCAACAGACTCTTCCCCTGGAAGTTCGCATTGGGTTTGAATCAATCCGCATTTAATTATTCTAGCCATCTTAACTCTCCTCCTAATAAATAATGTTTGGACACACAGGCCTCTAATTAATTACCAGAGGCGCTCATACACCGAATCTGGCCATCATGAGAAGGCTTTTGGTAAAGTTTCTGAGCCAAAGGTAAGTTGGCGCGTTACCGTATCAAGAAGATCAGCCATATTAACTGGTCGCTGAACGAAAATGATCCTTTCATTGACCCTGGCGGAGCACATGGGTTCCGTTCTCATGGTCCTCTGGCCGTGAGCTGTAACGCAGACAACAGGAAGTCCGGGCAGTGTCTCCAATGCCTTTTCCAAAAAACCAACAAGCCGTAGAGTTGAGTCCGCCAAGTCAGCGATCACAAGGTCTACCGTCCGTTTTGTTAATAACTTTAGAGCCTTATCTAGATTTGATGGGACAATTATCATTGCTCCCTTGTCACTCAGAAGTTCGCTAATGAGTCCTATGACGGCATCACCTTCCCCCAAAATCATCACATGTTTATGCTTTAATGCCTTTCCAGGAGGCGGTATTTTTGCCTTGGGCGTCCCTCTTGCAGTTGGTAATGTTAAAGAAAAAAAGGTCCCATGGCCAAGACGGCTAGTGAGTTCTATCTTCCCGCCATACCTTCTCAAAATAGCCGAAGCCACTGTTAATCCCAAGCCAAGGTGATCATCTTTTGTTGTAAAAAACGGCTCAAATATCTTTCCTTGGTCTTTGGGCGAGATTCCCAAGCCGTTGTCCTGTACATAGATATGAGCAAAGTCCGGGGTCTCCTCCAAGGTAATGAGGACCTTTCCATCAGGGAGGCAGGCCTCAATAGCATTTGATATCACATGGGTAATGGCAGTCTTTAGCTCGTGAGCATTGGCCTTTACCAGCGATGAGGCCCTTATGAATGTTTCAAAATCAACAGATGCCTCTGGACCCACTGAAAGTGTTGAAATCTGTTTGGCTGCTTCTAGGGCTTCACCAATTAAGACGGGAAGTCCTACTACGGATTTTTCAGTCTCCTGTTTGTCCTCTAAGAGTTTCAACAAATCAAGTAGCTTTTCTTGGCGTCGTTGGGCACCGCGCAACTGTGTAAAAAACTTCTTGTGAGAGAGATCCTGAATATCTGGGCGGTTCAAGCAATTATTCAGAAGATTGAGGGAGGTTTCCAGCTGTTTGGCTACTCGAAGGGAGAAACTAAAAATGATACGCTGTTTCTCTTCTTCAATCCGCCTTTGTTCGGCTTCTTTTCGTTGCTGCAAAGGGGTAAGGCTCACCAAAAAGGCCTTACGCCCCTGATACCTTATTTTTCCCACCCTTGCTTCGCAGGGAATACTTTGCCCTGATTTACTCAATAGGTACAGATCATATGTGTGGGGAACGATCTCGCCCATCAGCCTCTTGCGATGAACTTTGACCACATAGTCAAGTGAATCCTGATGAATAAACTCCTCAAAGGGCTTGCCCAAAACCTCATCTTCGTCGTAACCGAGCTCTTCGAGGACTTTCTTGTTTGCTAATAGTATCTTGTCATTCTGGACCAAAATGAGCCACCCGGGGAATTCTTTTAAGATCAACTCGTGCTGCCTGATTCTCTTGAGTAAATTTTGTATTTCGCGCCTTGCCTCACCCAGTTTGTTTCGATAGGAAGCAATCCTTTTTTCCAGCCACGAAATTTTCCGTATCAGGCTTTCTTTGCTGAGTTTTTCCATTGCTAAACGAATCAGAGGAGAAATATGTCAAAGAGATTGACTTGATGCTTATGGGCATATAACGTATCATACCTTTGTCCCATGTCACAACAAAAAACTCTACCTGGATAGCAGTTACAATGGCGCAAAATAGATTCTTTGTGCATCTTCATGTTCACACCGAGTATAGCCTTCTTGACGGGGCCATTAGGATCCCAAAGATGCTGGAAAAGGCATGGTCTCTTGGGATGGACTCTGTGGCCATCACGGATCATGGCAACATGTTTGGAGCAGTTCAATTTTTCGATCAGGCCCGCAAGAGCGGCATAAAGCCCATACTAGGTTGTGAGGTTTATTTGGCACCGGGTGATAGGCGAGATCGATCTACCGCGTCAAACGGCGGGCCTAGCTCATATCATTTGATACTCCTTGTAATGGATGATACGGGTTACAAGAATCTGTCCAGGTTAGTGACCCTTGGGCACCTTGAGGGTTTCTATTACCATCCCAGGATAGACATGGAGCTATTGAGAGAGCTCAACTCGGGGCTCATCGCACTGTCTGCGTGCCTTAAAGGTCCGGTGGCATTTCCCATCAGAGAAGGAAAAATGGATGTGGCTCGTGCCAGAGCTATAGAGCTTGCTTCTATTTTTGATAAGGACAGGTTTTTTGTTGAGGTCCAGGCAAATGGGATGCGAGACCAGGAAAAGGTAAATGAGGCGCTCAAGGAATTGGCGCAAGAACTCTCCCTCCCGATGGTGGCTACAAATGATTGCCATTACCTGGAAAGAAAGGACTCAGAGGCGCATGACGCCCTGCTTTGCATTCAGACTGGCAAGACAGTTGATGATGCCAACAGGCTGAGGTTTCCCACTGACGAATTTTACTTCAAGTCCCGCGAGGAGATGGAGAAGGGGCTTCCTGGATTTGAAGAGGCGCTCGATAATACCCAGCTTGTTGCAAACCGGTGCAACTTTGACATGGAATTCGGCAATTACAAGTATCCTGTTTTTGATGTGCCGGGAGGTAAAAGCCTGGATGAAATGCTGAGAGAGCAGGCTGAAAAAGGTTTGCTAGCCAGGCTCAAGGAAAGGGAGGAGTTGGAAGGTCCCACTCCGGAAGACATAAGCCAGCAATACAGGGAGAGATTGGAATATGAGCTAGGAATCATCTGTAAGATGGGATTTTCCGGCTACTTCCTGATCGTCTCTGACTTTATCGAATATGCCCGACGTTCCAATATACCCGTGGGCCCTGGGAGGGGGTCAGCGGCGGGATCTCTTGTGGCCTACTGTCTGCGGATAACGAATATTGATCCCATTAAATATGGTCTGCTGTTTGAGCGCTTCCTAAACCCGCAGCGAATAAGCATGCCGGATATTGACATCGATTTCTGCATGAATGGCCGTGATGATGTTATACGGTATGTAGCAGAAAAGTATGGCAAGGAAAATGTCTCTCAGATAATCACATTCGGGACCATGAAGGCAAGGGCAGTAATAAGGGACGTAGGCCGTACCCTAAATATTCCCCTGGCCGAGGTGGATAGAATAGCGAAGATGGTCCCTGAAGGTCCTAAGGTAAGCCTGGAAAAGGCCATAGCTTCAGAACCTGATCTTCAGGCACTGGAAAAGGAAAAACCCTATGTGGCAAAGCTTTTGAGTATTTCAAAGGCCCTGGAGGGCCTCGCCAGGCACGCCTCTACCCATGCCTCGGGGGTGGTGATCTCGGACAGACCCTTGGTGGAATATCTTCCCCTATACAAAGGGCCTCGCAATGAAATTATGACCCAGTTCACGATGGACCGAATCGAACAGCTCGGTCTAATAAAGTTTGATTTTTTGGGCCTTCGAACCCTTACGGTGATCAAACATACCATTGACCTTATAGAGAGGACACTCGGACACAAGCTGGATATAGAAAGAATACCCCTTACCGATGAAGCCACCTATCAACTATGCTGCGAAGGTAAAACAACAGGGGTATTCCAGCTAGAAAGCGATGGTATGAAGGATTTGATGAGGCGGTTGAAACCAGGAGTCTTCGAGGACATGGTGGCACTTGTTGCCCTTTACAGACCAGGGCCTTTGGGCAGCAATATGATTGATGAGTTTATCCAGGGGAAACACGGAAAAGTTAAGATAAATTTTACTCTGCCTCAGCTTGAGCCAATCCTTAAAGAAACCTATGGGGTGATTCTGTATCAGGAACAAGTGATGAGGATCGCGCAGGTTTTGGCTAATTATTCTCTGGCTGAGGCTGATGAGCTCCGTAAGGCTATTGGTAAGAAAAAGCCCGAGGTCATGGCTAAACATAGGGAGCGTTTCATAGAAGGCTCTGTGAACAACGGGGTGAGCAGGGAGACGGCGGAGAGGCTTTTTGAATTGATTGAGAAGTTTGGTGGTTACGGGTTCAACAAGTCGCATTCTGTGGCTTATGCCATGATTGCCTACCAAACCGCATATCTCAAGGCCCACTATCCAGTCCAATTTATGACAGCCCTGCTTACCCAAGATATGGGAAATCAGGACAAAACCATCAAGAACATTGCGGAGTGCAGGGAGATGGGCATAGAAATTCTCCCTCCTGATATAAACGAAAGTGAGGCGGATTTCTCTGTGGTTGAAGGGAAAATCAGGTTCGGTCTGGGCGCAATAAAAAACGTGGGGCTAAAGGCGGTAGAATCCATTATCGAGCAGCGAAAGGCCAACGGACCTTTCAGGTCCATTCATGATTTTTGCAGGCGTGTGGAAGGGGCAAAGGTCAATAAGAGAGTTTTAGAAGGCCTTATACAGTGTGGGGCATTTGATTTTACCGGCATACCCAGGGCACGGCTCTTAGCAGGTATTGATGATATATCCAGATTTTGTGGCACATCCCATGATCCAAATCAATTGAGTATGTTTGGGTTTACGGCTGGGGAATCGGAGGGGGCCATCCCCCTGTTTGAGTTGCCAGATGTGGAAGAATGGGGGTTCAAAGAAAAGCTGCGGAGAGAAAAGGAGTCGCTTGGGTTTTATATTACTGGCCATCCTTTGGATAGATTTAGGGATGACTTGGCTCGCCTTGTTACCTGCAGTATTCAAGATTTGTCCCACCAACAGGACCGATCCACAGTGCAAGTTGTAGGGGTTGTGGAAAGCATGAAGGTTAAGAGGACAAAAAAGGGCGACAAGATGGCTGTTATCAGCCTGGAGGATCTGAGCGGCTCCATAGAAGTTATCATATTTCCTGATCTTTTCTCTTCCACCTCATCCTTACTTAAGAGCGACGACCCACTGTTGGTAACAGGTGGCCTGGAGAAGACAGAGACTTCAATGAAAATAATTGCAAAGGAGTTGACCACGCTAGATGCAGCAAGGGAAAAATTTCTCCGGGCATTGGAGCTGCCTTTGGGTGAAGAAGCGATTAATGATGAACTACTGGATGACATAAAGGCCTTGGCCTTTACTTATCCCGGAGAGTGCCAACTCCGATTTCGGGTCTGCAGTAGCAACGGGCAGAGTTATCTGATTGCTGCCCACAATCGCTACAGAGTTATACCCGCTCCAGAACTGATATCTAAACTCGAAAGCCTGATTGGAACTTCGGTGAGAAAGCTGACAAGCTGATTCTGTGCCACTGTGGGAACTGGCCTAGTTTTGCCCCATTAGAAAAGGCCCGTGCGGAAGCACGGGGTTTAATGCACTGTGTGAAATGCTAACGGGGTTTACTAGGGTCTATTTTTCCTAAATTCCTCATAGTCTTCGGGGGTATCAAGGTCTATTTCCCGGTAGGCAGCTCCGGCATCCACCATGAGTGCGGATTGTTCGTGGGCCGCAAATATTTGCCTTCCCCCCTTATCAGAGTCAAGGCCGAGTAGCTCTTGAAAATACCTTTTACTAAACACCACTGGATGAGATCTGCGGCCCTGGATTTTTACTGCCCCAAGATCTTTGCCCGAATCCAAATAGTTAGTCAAAAGTATATTTATGAGATTTGAGTCAATGTGTGCCATGTCTGCGAGGATGATCATTACATGATCAATTGTGTCCTTAACTGCTGTGAGCCCTGCCCTTATGGAGGTCCCCATGCCGCGTTTGTAATGCTCATTTTCCACAATTATAACCTTGCTCGTAAGCCCATGGCCTTCAAGGGCCTCTTTGACCCTTTGCGCCTGGTGGCCAAGCACCACCACAGTCTTGTCCAGCAGGGAAGCTAGGGACATTTCAACAACACGGCAGATTAAGGGCCTGCCCTTAATGGCCAACAATTGCTTGGGCCTACCCATCCGAGTGCTTTCGCCTGCGGCGAGGATGAGACCAGCTACCTTTGGGCCTTGGCTATTGCCTGTGGACATTTTCTAATGGGCCTTCACCTGGGAAAGGAAAGACTACATCCTGTTTGTTACATGGATTGCCATGCTCTTGCCTTGAAAGAAGGCCTTTGTGAATTCTGCCACCTGTTCAGGGTCATAAAGCTTGCAACTAAAAATATCTATATAGGCCGCATTGGTGAGGTTGGCAAAATGACCGCTAATAAGAGAAGTCTCAATCAGTTGTATCATGGAATAGCCGGCTACTCTTTCGTCTTCGCCAAAGTGAACCACTTGGCACGGTCCGAAACGCCTCATTCCAATGAGTTCGCAAAGCTCTACAACGTATCTTCGAATTTCATCAGCATCCCTAATAACTTGAGGGTTGCAATCGTATATATCCAAACTCGTCAAAAGGCCCCATGGGGCTGTCTCTGCTTTGGGTGCCACTTGTCTGTTCATGGTACCCTCCCTGAATTTAGTTGGCCCTTTATGGGCACGCATCAGTCTTTGATTAGTTAGGGAAAAAAGGACATCAGAGATTCGTTCTTTGCTTGAGAATTTACCCAAAGTATTTTATTTTAGCTATATGTTCGCTCAGTGTCAATCACGAAAACATTTCTATTGCATCAAATTACCTAGTTTGCATCCATAAACTCTATACCCCTCTCCCCCTTGAGGGGGAGAGGCTGGGTGAGGGGGTGTGATATCAAGGGGTTACACCCTCACCCTAACCCTCTCCCTGCCTGCAGCAGGCAGGCCTCAAGGGAGAGGGAATTTATGGATGGGCATTACCTAGCATGGAGCAGTGAGGCAGTGTTGAGACAGCCAAATTGGAAATTACTCGAAAATTGCAGGCTTTGCCCTAGATCGTGTGGCATTAATCGTGCCGGCCAATCTGGCCAGAAGGCCACAAGGGGATACTGTCGCCAGGGCTCCACAATGAAGGTGGCGTATGTGGGGCCTCATATGGGGGAGGAGCCCCCTATTACTGGGAGAAGGGGGGCGGGCACGGTATTTCTCACGGGGTGCACGCTTCGATGCTCTTATTGCCAGAACTACCAGATCTCCCACCAAGGCTTGGGACAGCAGGTCACACCTGATAGGCTTATTGTCAAAATTGCTGCCATGATAGATAGTTACGGGGTTCACAACGTCAGCTTCGTAACACCAGATCATTTCTTTCCCCATGTTTTTGAAACAGTTGAGGGGTTGCGGGCACGGGGCTATGGGCTACCGGTTGTAATGAACGTATCTGGTTACCAATCAGTAGAAATGCTTAAAAGGGCGGAAAATTATACCGACATATACCTCCCCGATTTCAAGTATGCAGATTCAGGGCTTGCCAATAGGCTTTCTTCTTGCCCTGATTATCCTGAAGTTGCACTATCGGCGTTAGATGAGATGCTCAAGCAAAAGGGATTTCTGAAAACCACGAACGCCAACCCAGGGGTTGCAACAAAGGGGGTACTGGTTCGTCACCTAATTCTACCAGGGCATGTAAAGAATTCTTGTGATGCCCTTACCATGCTCTTTGTAGAATTTGGGCCCAAGCTACCCCTGAGCTTGATGAGCCAATACTATCCAGTGAGGCCCCAAAAGTTTCCAGAGCTTAACCGAACCATTAAGAAAGAAGAATTTGAAATGGTTTTAAGCCATGCAAAGGACCTGGGTTTTCACACGCTTTTTGTCCAGTACTTAAGTAATAATATCACCGTCACCAATGAAAAGCCATCGTTTGTGCCTGATTTTTCCTCACCAAGGCCATTTGGTTAAAAACAGCCACTGGCCTCCACATTTTTCATCAATTTGGTCAGTGAAAAAGCAAGCTCTCCTGGTCAGGCACCCTATTTTAGCATGCTGGAAGGCAGGAACGTGGGAGTGAAAGGGGCAATATATTGGGCGGATAATAGCTTCTTAGTTGACATAAGCAGAATAACTTTGTTACAAAAATCACATTTTTTACAGCCAGTTCCAAAAAATATGGTCGATACCTGAATATGTTTGCGAAAGGAGAAAAAAGATCATGGAAGCACTTACCCCTTTCTACGAAGTGAACGAGGCCCTGGTGGCCATGGGAGCTGAGAAGCTCAACCTCTGCATGCAATGTGGAATGTGTGCTGGTTCTTGTCCCTGGCGCATTGTGGATGGTCCCTTTAACATCAGGCGCCTGATCCGTATGGCCCAGCTTGGTGTGGAAGGTTACGAATCAGACGATATCCTTTACGGCTGCACAACATGCAACAAGTGCGTGCTAAAGTGCCCCAGAGGAGTGACCATAATTGATGTGGTGAGATCCATGCGGTCCATGATAGCCGAGACAGGGGCAATCCCGGGAGTGCTCAGGACCGTTACTGGGAGTGTGCATAGCCAGGGGAATCCTTGGTCAGAGCCAAGAGAAAAGCGCACGGAATGGATGGATGGCCAGGATGTGCCCAAGTTTGAAGAAGGTACCGAGTATTTCTTGTTCGTGTGCTGTACTTCTGCCTATGATCAGAGAAGCCGTAACATAGCACGGTCCATGGTCAAGGTATTGAAGGCTGCAGGAGTAAGCTTCGGTGTCATTGGTGAAGAGGAGAACTGCTGCGCTGAATCCACCCGCAAGATAGGGGATGAAGAACTTTTTATGAATACTGCGCAAAAGAATATTCAACTTTACAAGGACAAGGGGGTCAAAAAGATTATTACCACGTCACCCCACTGTCTTTATACCTTTACACAGGAATACCCTGAGTTGGGGGGGGAATTTGAAGTGGTTCATTATACTAAACTTCTTGCTGATCTCCTCAAGGAGGGAAAACTTAAACTGAGCAAGACCTTGGATGTCAAGGTCACATACCATGACCCATGTTATCTGGGTAGGCACAGTGAGATTTATGATGAACCAAGGGAATTGCTTTCGGCTGTAACAGGGGGAAATCTGGTGGAGATGGAGCGTATCCGCAAAGAGAGCCTTTGCTGCGGTGGTGGTGGAGCAAGAATCTGGATGGAGACCAAGCCGGAGTGGAGATTCTCTGATTTGAGGATTCACGAGGCCTGCGATACGGGAGCCCAGATTCTGGCCACTGCTTGCCCATATTGTATCTCTATGCTGGAAGACAGCCGTAAGACCACCAACAAGGAAGACGCAATTGAGGTGAAAGATATTTCTGAGCTCATTGCAGAGGCCCTGTAGGCCTAATCCCCGCCGTTTTTAGCCATTACCAAAGCAGCCTTGCCTCAGGCGGGCTGCTTTGCCGTTTTTTGACTAGGAGACACAGATGAGAACCGCATATTTTGACTGCATTTCCGGATTAAGTGGGGACATGCTATTGGGAGCCCTTGTTGATGTTGGGTTGGACACCAAGGTCCTGCGCGAGATGATTTCCTCACTTGGCCTGGAAAAGGTTTGCAATATTGATGCGACCAGGGTCCTCAAAAATGGCATATCCGCAACACAGGTAATTGTTGAGTTACTCGAAAAGAAACAGACCCCTAGACGCCTGTCCGATGTCAAGAAGATCATCCGAGATTCAAACCTCTCGAACAGTATAAGGGCTCGGTCCATCAGAGTTTTTGAAAGGCTTGCCAAAGTGGAGGCCAGAATACATGGTCGCTCTGTAGAGCAAGTCCACTTTCATGAGGTAGGAGCTGTTGATTCGATAGTTGACATAGTGGGGGTGGTGACAGGGCTAGAGGTGCTAGGAATCACAAATGCCTTCTCTTCTCCCTTGCCACTTGGCTCGGGATTTATTCAAACCGAGCATGGCAACATACCTCTACCCTCACCTGCCACTGTTGAACTCTTGCAAGGTGTGCCGGTTTATGATTCCGGTGTTAAGGGAGAGATGGTTACCCCTACAGGGGCCGCTCTTCTCACGGAATTTGTAACTGAGTTCGGGCGTCTTCCATCAATGAAGATCTTAGCTAGTGGTTTTGGGGCGGGAACTCGAGATATTCCGGACAGACCTAATGTATTACGTGTGATAATTGGCGAGCCTGCATTCCGGGATGCAGAGGAAACACAGACCGTCGCGGTGCTTGAAACGAATATTGATGACAGCAGCCCTGAATTTCTGGCTTATCTCATGGAACGGCTTTTGGAAAAAGGGGCACTTGATGTGGCCTTTTTTCCGGCTCAGATGAAAAAGAATCGCCCGGGCGTTCAAGTGCAGGTCATAGCCCAACCCAATAGGACCGAGGAACTCTCGCAAATCATTTTTGAAGAGACAACGACCCTGGGGATACGTTTTAGATTTGATCAACGAAAGGTTTTGGCTAGAACTGAAAAGATGGTTGAGAGCCCCTGGGGAAAGATAAGGGCGAAAGTGGTCGAAAGAAAAGGCAAATTCCTTCTGGTTCCCGAATATGAAGAGTGCAGAATGGTAGCAAAGAGGCACAATATTCCCTTGAGGAAGGTGTATACCTGGATTCAGAGCAGGGATGAGAACATGAGTGATTCAAAGTGATGGAAGGCTCCCAGGAAAATCGCAATTTTTGGCGCATACTTGCCAATGCTGGGCCAGGTGAAAGGTTCTCTCTCATCGTGTCCTCATGGTTTTTGTGCGGGCTTCTGCCCGGGGCTCCCGGGACATTCGGCACGGCGGCAGCCGTGATAGTGGCGTTTCTTACGGGCACACTTCCAATGGCTTACAGGGCCTTGATTCTTGTTGGTATAATAGTACTAGCCATGCTTACTTCTTCTGTTTCCGCCTCTGCACTTGGTAAAGAAGACCCTTCAGAGGTGGTCATTGATGAGGTGGCCGGATATCTTGTTGCAGTATTCGCACTGCCTGTATCCCTTGTAAACTTTGTGCTGGCATTCATTTTCTTTAGAGCTTTTGATATATTAAAGCCGTTTCCCATTGCGCAAGTGGAAAAAAAAGTGCGTGGGGGGATAGGAATTGTCTTGGATGACCTGCTCGCTGGCCTCTTTACCTTTGCTGTTGTTAAGTTAATTCTGATTTCCATAGGAGGCAGTCTCAAATAAATCAAAGGGCACAGGGAAGTTGGACTTTGGGGTAACCATGTATGGCGAGATTATAACCATAGGTGACGAACTTACTTCCGGTCGCACGCTGAATCTTAATGCGAGATATGCTGCCGGCAGGCTTACGGCTTCAGGGCTGAAGGTAAATAGGATCACCTCTGTGGGAGACAATTACCCGATGGTGGCTGAGGCGTTGAGGAGGGCCATAGAAAATTCTCGCTTTGTGATTGTAACAGGAGGACTTGGCTCGACCGAGGACGACAGGACGAGTGAAATCGTTGCCAAAGCTCTCAATCGTCCGTTGTCCCTTGACGAGAAGATGTTTCGCCTCATAGAGAAACATGTAAAGGCAATGGGTATTACTCTAACCCCTTCCCTTGAGAAGATGGCCTGGATGCCTGATGGATCTCGCCTGCTGAGCCCAGAGGGACGGGCATGCGGATTTTGCCTGGTGGAGAAAGGCGTGAGGTTCTACTTCCTACCAGGTGTTCCAGAACAAATGAGGTACCTACTTGACAAAGTGGTCATCCCTGAACTCCTGAGTTTCTGGCAAACTCAAGCGGTTCATTGGCGGATTTTGAAGGTTTACGGGCTAAGTGAGCCGGATTTAGCCGAAATATTCAGGGACATTGAAAGTAAAAGCGGGGAGGTGGTCTTGGGTTTTTATCCTCATTTCCCCGAAATTCATATAACCCTCAGCATGAGAGGAGAGGATGAGTCTACCGTATCAAAAGAACTGGACAGGTTTGAATCGGAAGTAATTAATCTGATAGGCCCATACGTTTTTGCTAGGGGCGAGCAAACCCTGGAAGAGGTGGTAGGTGAGCTACTACGTTCCCATGGTTTGACCCTCTCACTGGCGGAATCCTGCACTGGAGGGCTTATAGGGCACAGGATAACAAACGTCAGTGGTAGCAGTGATTATTTTCAGGGCGGCATCATATGTTATAGCAATGCTGCTAAGGTGAATTTGCTGGGGGTAAGTTCAGAAATGCTGCAAGAACACGGGGCGGTGAGTGATCCCACTGCCAGGCAGATGGCCGAGGGTGTGAGAAAGGCGCTAAAATCTGATCTAGGGGTGTCCGTCACAGGAATTGCCGGGCCTACGGGTGGCTCGAAGGTTAAGCCGGTAGGTACGGTTTTCATAGGCCTTGCCAATGCTAATGAGATTTTGGCCCGCAAGTATCGCTTTTGGGGAGACAGAGAGCAGGTAAAATTACAAAGTGCCACCATGGCGCTTGATTGGGTCAGAAGATATGTCACCAACACTCCGCTGCTTCCTGGCCTTTGATCTGCCTGAGGAGATAAGGGCGGTTGTAAAGAGGGTCCATGGAGACCTTAACAAGAGCCCATTGGATGTCAGGTGGGTTAGGCCCGGAAATGTCCATCTTACGGTGGTATTTCTGGGAAACGTAGCAGTAGATGATTTGCAGCCCCTGGGTGAACAGGTGAAGGCGGTATGCACCAAGTATGGACCCTTTGAAATAGGTCTCAACGGGGTTGGTGTGTTTGGCGGAATGAAAAGCCCTAGGGTCCTATGGCTTGGGGTAGAAGGTGATGTAGAAAGAATGGGTTTTTTCCAGAAAGCCATTTCAAAGCGCATTAGGCCATTTGGCATCAAGGAGGAAAAACGTGCCTTTCATCCCCATCTGACACTGGGGAGGTTCAGAAGGGGCGCACACGGGGGCCAAGTGCTGCGGGGGTTGCTGGAGAGGTATTCGGGGTTAAGCAGTCCCGTGTGTACCCTCGAAGAACTGACACTTTTCAGAAGTGATTTGCGGTCTGATGGAGCAAAGTATACGAAGATTCAATCCTGGCCCCTGGAGGGCAAGAAATAAAGGGCTAAATGGGTCTTGGCTTTACAAAATAATTGAGTTCTTGTAGCCTGTAAGGTGAGATCTTCGACCCACTATGAAAACTCTTGAGCAGTATACAACTTTTCCAGGAGCGACATCTCTGGTGAGATAATTGTGGTGTGTGGTCTTTTTGCCCAGGATGAGAAGGATAGGACCAAAGGACCAAATAGACTAAATAGACTAGAGAAACCAGACAAACCAAATGGACCAGACAGACTAACGGAGGGGGTAGCCCATGGATAAAGAAAAGGCTGTGCAGCATGCCATCTCTCAAATAGAAAGGCAGTTTGGAAGGGGCTCCATAATGAAAATGGGGGATAAGGCGGTTATGGATGTGCCGGCCATATCCACCGGGTCTCTTTCCCTTGATCTGGCCCTTGGCATAGGAGGTGTGCCTAGGGGGCGGGTTGTGGAAATTTTCGGCCCTGAATCATCGGGCAAGACGACCCTTGCACTCCATATAACTGCTGAGGCCCAGAAGCAAGGAGGCATGGTAGCCTTTATAGATGCTGAACATGCCCTCGATGTTTCCTATGCGAGAAATCTCGGTGTGGATGTGGACAGCCTACTTGTCTCGCAACCCGATACCGGTGAGCAGGCACTAGATATAGCCGAGATATTGGTACGTAGTGGAGCAATAGATGCCCTTGTGATAGACTCGGTGGCAGCGCTTGTGCCCAGAGCGGAGATCGAAGGAGAAATGGGAGATCAACACGTGGGGTTGCAGGCAAGGCTTATGAGCCAGGCCTTGCGGAAGCTAACGGGTACCATAAGTAAGTCACACACATGTGTTATATTCATCAACCAGATTAGGATGAAGATTGGAGTGATGTTTGGCAACCCCGAGACTACCACAGGAGGCAATGCCTTGAAGTTCTATGCCACGCAGCGCCTTGATATCAGGCGCATAGGCGCCATAAAAGAGGGCGACCAGGTGGTAGGAAACAGAACTCGAGTCAAGGTGGTGAAAAACAAGATAGCACCACCTTTTAAAGAGGCAGAGTTTGATGTCATATATGGGAAAGGCATTTCCAAGGAAGGTGACATACTGGACCTCGGGGTGGCAATGGGTATTATTGAAAAGAGCGGTTCCTGGTATTCCTTTGGAGATGAGCGTATTGGTCAAGGCCGGGAGAACGTAAAGCGTTTCCTTGCTGAACATTCAGATATAAGGGACAAGATTGCAGACTTGATCCTCGAGAAAAGCGGACTGAAATCATTGAGGCAGAAAAAAGGAGCTGAAGAGTCTGAGAGATGAACTTTAGAGAGATAAGGAAGGCATTTATTGATTATTTCAAGGAGAGGGGACATGAAGTGGTTCCCAGTTCTTCCCTGATTCCTCACGAAGACCCTAGCCTGTTGTTCACCAATGCGGGTATGGTGCAGTTTAAAAGGTTATATCTTGGGGAAGAAAAGAGACCATACACCAGGGCGGTTACTTCACAGAAGTGCATGAGGGCTGGAGGAAAACATAATGACCTTGAAAATGTAGGGTATACCGCGCGACATCACACCTTTTTCGAGATGCTGGGGAATTTCTCATTCGGAGATTATTTCAAGAGGGAGACCATCGCATGGGCATGGGATCTCCTAACAAATGGTTTCGGACTGCCCAAGGATAAGCTCTATGTGTCAGTTTACAAAGATGATGATGAGGCCTATGACATATGGCACAACGAGATAGGGATTCCAGTTGAGCGAATCGTAAGGCTTGGTGAGAAGGACAACTTTTGGGCTATGGGGGATACTGGCCCCTGTGGCCCCTGCTCAGAGATACTTATTGACCAGGGAGAAGAATTGAGTTGTGGAAGGCCTGATTGTGCGCCTGGGTGCGACTGTGACAGGTACCTTGAGATATGGAACCTCGTATTTACGCAGTTTGACCGGCAACCTGATGGTAGCCTTGTGCCACTTCCAAGCCCCAATATTGATACGGGGATGGGGCTGGAGCGTATTGCGGCCGTAATCCAGGGGGTCAAGTCCAATTATGAAACAGATCTGTTCAGAGATATTATTGGCGAAGTTGAGAGGTTGTCAGGAAAGACTTACGGAATCGAGGCCCGCCAAGATGTATCCTTCAGGGTAATAGCTGACCATTCAAGGGCGGCGGCCTTCTTAATTGGCGATGGGGTTATGCCTTCCAATGAAGGAAGGGGTTATGTGCTAAGACGTATTATCAGGCGTGCTGTCAGGTATGGGCAAAATCTGGGCCTGGAACCTCCTTTTTTGCACCGCATATGCACCAAGGTTATCGAGGTGATGGGTGAAGATTACAATGATCTCATTATCTCAAGACGATTTATTGAGGGAGTGGTTCGCAATGAGGAGGCCCGGTTTGCTGATACACTGCGTTACGGGATAAGAGTTCTTGATGAAGAGATTGAGAAACTAAAAAAACAAAGGGCTAAACAGATACCCGGGGAACTGGCATTCAAGCTTTATGATACCTATGGCCTTTCAATAGATATTGTTCAGGATGTTGCCCGGGAAGAGGGCCTTACCGTTGATCTCAAAGGGTACGATGAGGCTATGGAACAAAGACGCAGGCTTTCCCAGGCTTCATGGAAGGGAAGCGGTGAGGAGGATATCCCCGAGTCCTACAAGAAGCTTTTTAGTGAGGGGTTTGCCACCAGTTTTATGGGATATGATACCTTGAAATGCGAGGCGAAGATAGTCGCAATAGTGTCTAAAGGCAAAGGAACCGAAGTGGCAAAGGTCGGAGACAATGTAGAGATTGTTCTGGATCAGACCCCATTTTATGGTGAGTCAGGGGGCCAGGTTGGCGATCAAGGAGTCATTAGATCTGACCAAGGTCTCGTTCAGGTCAAAGATACCCAGAAATTTGCCCAGAGGATATTTGTTCACAAGGGCATAGTGGAAAAGGGTGAATTTAGAGTAGGGCAGAAAGTAACAGCAGAGGTTGACGAACAGGGGCGTAGAGCTACTGCATTGAATCACTCTGCCACCCATCTTTTGCACGCTGCGCTGCGCGAAATTTTGGGCGAACATGTCAAGCAGGCCGGAAGCCTTGTGGCGCCTGATAGATTGCGTTTTGATTTCAGTCACTTTGCCCAGATACCTTTGGAGACGTTGCAGGAGGTGGAGCGCTTGGTAAATCGCCGGATTCGAGAAAATCTTCCAGTAACCATTACTGAAATGGACCGGGATGAGGCCATGAAAACGGGTGCCATAGCCATATTTGAGGAGCGTTATGGTGAGCGTGTCAGACTCGTTTGTATGGGGGAAGACGTGAGCAAGGAGTTGTGCGGGGGCACGCATACCTCTAGGACCGGCGACATAGGCCTTTTTAGGGTAGTGGGTGAAGGCTCTGTTGGGGCGAATTTGCGCCGTATCGAGGCCCTTACAGGGGAGGCTGCCCTTAGGCACGATCAAGCTCAGGACAAACAACTGAGAGAAATGGGCGCAATGCTGAAAACCGCTCCAGATCATGTACTTGATAGGGTACAGAATCTGGTTCAAGAGTTGAGGAAGAGAGACAAGGAAATAGAATCGCTAAAAGCCAGGCTTCTCACAAAGAAGTCCGAAGATATCATGTCCGAGGTAAAAGAGATTAGCGGGGTCAAGGTCTTGGCCAAAGAAATTGATGCGGATTCTCCAAAGGAGCTTCGCGAGTCTGCAGACAGACTCAAAGATAAGATTCGCTCAGGAGTCATAGTGCTTGGAGCCAAAAAGGATGGCAAGGCCATGCTTACATGTGTGGTGACCAAGGACTTGCTCGGTAAGTTTAAGGCTGGAGATATTATACGGACCCTTTCAGAGGTGGTGGGAGGAAAAGGAGGGGGTAGGCCCGATATGGCACAAGGTGGAGGGCCTAAGCCAGAGAAGTTGACTGATGCCCTTCAGCAGGTGTTTAGGTTAGTCGAGGCGCAAAAGAGCTAGTTCTTTGCTGCTTTTAACTGTTTTTCAGCGAGTTTTTCTTCGCACAGACCAAGGTACTTAAGGGCCTCATGATATTGGCCTAAATCTGGATAGTTGTGCAGGATATATAAAAACCTTCCCTTTGCTGCCTTGTACCTCTTGATCTTATAGTAGAACTTTCCTACATAGAGCTCGTGCTTGGCTAAGTTGATGAAACATTCTCTGAGCCGCTTTTGTGCGAGCCTGGCATAGACACTATCTGGAAATCTCTTGATTAGCCTTTGGAATTCTTCCTTTGCCTTGATGGTGTGAGACTGATCCCTGTCAATAGTGCCAATCTGTTTGAAATGACACATTCCTTTGCGGTAAATTACATAGGGGATCTGAGGATTTTTAGGATGGAGTCTTTCGAATTCATCATATGCGTCATAGGCCTCATCATATGAGCCCTTTCCAAACAGAGCGTCTGCCAACTTGAGTTCAGCAAGCAGGGCAAATTTGCTATAGGGATATCTATCCTTTATTTTCTCAAAGGCATCTATTGCACTCTTGTAATGCCCTGCGGCCATACTTTCCATCCCCCTTTCCATAAGGGCGCCCGGTGCTTCTGGCTCTGGCTCGCCAAAAAGATGGTTGTAGAAACTGCAGCCACTGAGCCCTATGGCCAAAAGCAACAGTGTTATGAAGATGGCTTTCAGGCGGAGGGGTCCACTCATACTTCCCTTAGCCCCTTAGAGTGTCCAGGTATCTTTCGGCAGAAAACGCAGCCACAGCTCCTTCGCCCACTGCTGTGGAGATCTGCCTTAGATTCTTCGACCGGATGTCCCCTGCGGCAAAGACGCCCGGCACGGATGTTTCCATGGTGTCATTAGTTCTTACGAATCCCAATTCATCCAGGTCCACCAGGCCCTTGAGCAGTTGAGTATTGGGTTCGAACCCAACAAAAATGAACACCCCCTGTACTTTCAGACTCAACACCTCAGAACTCTTTACGTTTTTTAGCTCAATAGCTTCTACCGCTTGGTCTCCAAGTATTTTCAGAGGAATAGTATCCCAAATAATCTGGACTTTTTCATTGGCCATAACCCTTTCCTGGAGGATTTTTGTGGCCCTGAGCTGATCGCGCCTGTGGACTAAATAAACGCGGGTGGCGAACTTGGTGAGAAATAAGGCCTCCTCCACAGCCGTGTCTCCCCCTCCTATAACAGCCACTTCAAGGTCCCTGTAAAAAGGCCCGTCGCAAGTGGCACAGTAAGAGACCCCTTTTCCAATAAGTAGCTCTTCACCAGGGATTCCCAACTTTCTCGGGTTAGCCCCACAGGCTAGGATAATCGATCGGGCCTGCTCGTGTCCTTTGTCGGTGATCGCAGTCTTGGAATCAGGATCAAACCTGAATGACAAGGCTTCCCTGCTTTCGATGGGAAGCCCGAGATTTTCAGCCTGCTTTTTCATTCTATCCATAAGTTCAAAACCAGAAATACCGTCTGGAAACCCCGGGTAGTTTTCCACAATGTCAGTAAGTAATACCTGCCCGCCCGGCGCCATTTTCTCAAGAAGTACCACATCAAGTCTTGCTCTCGCCGCATATATTCCCGCCGTGAGACCTGCTGGGCCTGCACCTACAATAATCAGATCCCTCATAGGCACATCTCTCCTTCAAAAATAAAATCCCCGTCTTGCCTTAGGCCAAGCCGGGGCTGACATGGTTTGTTTGGATTAACGTGAATGCTACTGTCCGCAATAATCACAGAAGCTTCTTTAGTTCTTCTTCGATTGCGCTCTTTGGCTGAGCTCCCACTATGGTTTGAGCCACATTACCGTTCTTAAACAGGATCAGTGTGGGAATTGCCCTGATGCCGTACTTGACAGGTGTTTGGCGATTCTCATCAACATTCATCTCTCCAACTTTGACCTTCCCGTCATATTCTTTGGCCAGCTCTTCTACGATTGGGCTTACCATTTTACAAGGCCCGCACCATTCGGCCCAGAAGTCGACCAATGCCGGTATATCTGAATTAATAATTTCTTGCTCAAAATTGTCGTCTGTTACCTTAAGTAAATCACCCATGGCAAAACTCCTTTCCTGGTCACTGGAGGATTTTAGACTACAAGTTAATAGCTATCGGGCCCCTTGTCAATAACCCGGATTTTTAAGGGTGGAGACCAGGTCTTGAACGTCCTAATTTTCCTCAATAAATTTCTTCAAGTTATTGATAATCCGTGGAGGCACTGGACCTGATTTGGAATAAAGATTCAATAATTCACGAGATATGTTGAGTTGTTCTTCCAGCTTATCCCATTCTATTCCTTTCTGCTCAACTTGGTTAAGAAGCTCTGCCAATTCTTGGCTGTCCATGATTGAAAACCTCCTCATTTTTTTTTGGGCTTAGGGGTTAGGTCTGGGGGGTAAAGGTATTTGGGATCAAGGTCATATGTCCAAGGTAGGCCCCACCACTGCCACCCGTAATGCCTTCTGTGATTGTAGCCGAAGATTTTGTTTCTCTTGGCCAATTGACGATAAAATTTATTTTTGTTTTGATCTTTGAAGGAAGGAAACGGTGGACCTTCAAAGCCATCCTCAACATCGAACACGTGTTTGAACCCGGCATCCAATAGTTCTTTTGCGGCCAATACGCTTCTCGTGCCGTCCCGCCCTAAGATTAGCAAGTTGTCGGTTTTCTTGAAGACCTTGCTAATTTCCTTAACAAAATCCTTGTTCTTTACATTGGCTAGGTAACGGAGGTATTCCCCTTCTCTGCCCAGGGTGTTGGTATAGAACATATAGGGGAAAAGGTATGCGCCAACAGGATGACCCACCAATTGGTACTCGGGCCTAGTTCTGATATCTATAAGGTATGTGTCAGGCACCGTGTTGAGCATGTCGTAGGCCTCTATGCTCAGGATCTTCTTGGGTTCTTTTGCCCAGGAATTACCGGGAATGGAAAGGACAAGGTGTACAGATCCCAGAGCAATCAATAGAAGGATTAACCTACATACGATAGGCAAAAAACTGCGAATATGTTTTTTTAAGTATAATGACGGATGTGATACCATTTTGTTTGTTCCTCACCAAAAAGAAGCTGCTATAAATTACCGCTTTTTATTTTTTACGGGTAGTGCGGGTTACCGACTGAAATACAAATCTTATTAATGCAAGCCCCTTTTTATTGTCAATGGAAAAATGGGAGCCCTTACCAATACCCGTTGACACCTTAGAAAATGATCTTTAATCTCTTTAGCTACTTGGAGCACACATACAGACTAACCCTAAAGCAGGAGGAGGCAATGGCTGCAAGCCAGGTATACTTCAGTGACATGAGAACAACGGTAAAGGAAAACCTCTTAGCCAAGCTCACGCGATTGCTTGACAATGCTGGAATGGAAGGGCTTGTTCCGAAACGGGGATTGGTCGCCATAAAGCTCCATTTCGGGGAAAAGGGCAACACTGCTTACATCCGTCCCATCTTTCTCAGGCAAGTAGTAGAAAGAGTTAAGGGACTGGGGGCCAAGCCTTTTTTAACTGATAGTAACACACTCTATGCGGGTACGAGGGGAGACAGCGTCTCTCACATCATTACGGCAATAGAAAACGGCTTTGCGTATTCCGTTGTCAAGGCGCCGGTTATTATTGCAGATGGCCTCAGAGGAGCGTCTTACGGCGAGGTAGAAATTGATGGACAATATATCAAGAGGGCATACATAGGCAAAGATATTGTCGAAGCAGATGCCCTCATAAGTGTTGCGCATTTTAAAGGGCACGAACTGGCAGGTTTTGGAGGAACAATTAAGAACGTCGGAATGGGCTGTGCTGCAAGACGGGGGAAACTTGACCAGCACTCTGATATGTCCCCTAAAGTGAAGAGAAAAAAGTGTGTTGGCTGTGGGGAATGTATGGCCCACTGCTCCCAAGGAGCTATTTCCCTTGTTGATAAAAAGGCCAGGATAAATGAGGAGCTTTGCATAGGGTGCGGTGAGTGTATACTGGTGTGCCCCAACAGTGCCATCGACGTACGATGGAGCCAGGATGTCGAAGTCTTCCAGAAAAAGATGGTTGAGTACACCATGGCAGTCTTGAAAGGCAAAGAGACGAAATCCCTCTTTATTAATTTCCTTACTGCCATTTCCCCTGCCTGTGATTGTTATGGACACAGTGATGCCCCAATAGTTCATGACATTGGCATACTGGCCTCCATTGATCCTGTGGCCATCGACCAGGCCTCGGTGGATCTAGTAAATAGCCACCCCACCGCGGAAGGCTCATGCTTGGCCAAGGCACGGGCGCCGGTAGAGGACAAATTTAAAGCCCTTTATCCCAAGATCGATTGGTCCATCCAGCTTGAATATGCAGAGCAACTTGGATTGGGATCAAGGGAATATGAATTGATTGGAATCTAAGGACTCGAAGCTAGTAGCCAAAAGTCAGAAAAGAGAGCCCGTAACTTTAGCTCACTCATAACTATAATACATGATTGTCGCCAAATTTCTTACAAAGTACAATGGGCTCAAACCGGCAATTGAGGACGTTTCGTTTGAAATAAAGCGAGGCGAGATAGTGCGGCTGCTGGAAAAAGCTAAGCCCCTTGCGGTTGGGCTGTTGTGTTTAAGGGAGAGGTGTGCTATGAGGAAAGCCGAAGATTTCTAAAGTTATTAAGGGGGTATGGATCATGGACATTGAAATTCAAAAGGCAGAGCCATCACAGATGAAGCCTAAGCCGCGGGACGAGGCCAACCTGGGATTTGGTGATATCTTCACCGACCATATGTTCCTTATGGATTATGAGGCTGGAAAGGGATGGCATTCCCCGCGCATTGAACCATACAAAGACATAGGGCTGGATCCCGCAGCAATGGTGCTGCATTATGGTCAAGAGATCTTTGAAGGTTTGAAGGCGTACCGCGGCATCGATGGAGGCATATACCTTTTTCGGACAAGGGATAACTTCGCTCGGCTCAATCGCTCGGCCCAAAGGCTTTGCATGCCCGAGGTGGATCCGGACCTTGCGATGCAAGGGCTGAAGAAACTCATTGAGCTGGACCAGGAATGGGTCCCAAGGACCAAGGGCACATCTCTCTACATCAGACCCAATATGATAGCCACGGACCCGCACCTAGGGGTGAGGCCATCTAACACATATCTCTTCTACATCATTGTGGGGCCGGTAGCAGCCTATTATAAGGAAGGACTCAATCCAGTGAAGATCTGGGTGGAGACCGAATACGTGAGAGCGGCTCCCGGGGGAACAGGAGAGGCAAAGACCTCCGGTAATTATGCTGCCAGCCTTCTGGCAGCCGAGAAGGCAAAGGAAAAGGGTTTCACACAGGTGCTTTGGCTGGATGCCGTGGAAAGAAAATACGTGGAAGAAGTGGGAACAATGAACATGTTCTTTGTAATAGGCCAAGAAGTAGTTACAGCCCCCTTGAGCGGTACCATTCTGCCGGGAATCACCCGTGATTCTGTCTTGCGCATCCTAAAGGATTGGGGTGTTAATGTTTCCGAGAGATCCCTCAGCATAAATGAGGTTGTTGAGAGTGCTGAAAACGGGAGCCTAAAAGAGGCCTTTGGTACCGGTACAGCGGCCGTAATCTCGCCCGTTGGCCAGATTACGTACAAGGATAAAGACTATGTGATTGCAGGAGGAAAGATGGGGGAGCTATCTCAACGGCTCTACGATGAGATTGTTGCCATTCAGTACGCTGAAAAGCCCGACCCCTACGGATGGGTGGAACGTATAGTTTGAGGAAACAGTTCTGATCAACTTGGAGTGGTACTGCCCTGGCCCCTGTTGGGGTGTACCACCACAAAAAATTCACGCTCCGACCAAAGCAGAGGCCTTACTTATAAGATATCGTTTCATCTCTTCGATATCTAAGTCTTTAAGCATAATCGGGAAGTCATCTGTCTCGATTTTCCGTGCCAGCAATAATCTCTCTGGCACAGTATATTGTAAGCCCTTTACCTCGAAACGGAAGGTGGCTTTTTCTAAAAGCTCATTCAATGTCCATTCGAAATGCCGAAGAATAAAGTAGAGATCAACAAAGTCCTTTGGATCGAACCTGTCTGTCATGGCAAACAGTTTACCTGTTGCTATATCAAGCGGGCTGTCAACCCAGAGCCTTCCTATCTTCTTTCTTTGTCCAAGGCCTTTGAACGGATATAGTGTAAACTCGACATTCAAAATATCGCCGTCACTAAAGGTTAGCTTGAAAATCCTTCGATCAAAGAGACGTTGAAAATGGACAGCCTCTAAGTATGGAACTTCCCTCAACATTGCTCTGAGATACTCAACAGGGGGAATGCCTTTTTTCTTATCAGTGAAAAAGTCCATATCCATGGAAAGGCGGTGCTCGATATAAAAGGCCGAAAGGGCGGTTCCTCCCGTAAGATAAAATCCATCCAATATTTCTTCAGGGAGACTTGCAATCAAAAGTTTTTGTTTTTCAGTGAGTACCCTGTTTTCCACTGCACACCAGTCTTATGAATTCTTTTCGTTCTTCGGGGAGATTAATCTTGTCGAGGTGTTCCAGAAGGATTTGCTTCTCTTTGCGGGTGAGTTTATCAAGGACAAATGGAAGGTACTCGGCCATCCTCCTAGCCCTCCATAGTTTGTCGCATAAAGGCCGTGGATAGTCCCAGACGATATCTTTCAAGGTCATTTCTCTCGTTCCTCGATAAGGGTTGAAAAAATTCTTCTGAATTTTATCAGACATAAAAAGATTATACCAAAACCACCGAAATAAGACAATCACCGAAAGATTGATCACCTTGCCTCGGGATCTCTTGACCCCGGTTCCTGGCTATGTGTTGAAATCTGAGTCCAATTGCCCATCTTCCTTCTCCTTCTCTAGGCCAGAGGCGATATGTCTCAAGTAACCTGGTCAAAGCAACCGCACGAATTCTGCCCCTGAGTGCGTGGCCCAGAAGAAATATTCATCGCAGACAATAAAGGAGGCGAACAATGCCATCTTTTACCGGGCATCCCTTGGTGGATGTGGGGCTCGCCACGATCACGGCCTTCGCAGACAAAGCGAGGCCAGAGGATTTGATCGAAGCGGATTATGACGCCATTGCCGATTACATGGCCCGAAACTACGTGGTAAACCCGCTGAAATCGTTCCTGACCGTGGCATTTCCAAACAGTGGATTTACTCAGCCGGCCTTTGAAAAGACCCCTGATAGGCGTAAAGCTTATGCTGAGCGAGTGCTTAGATGTTACAAGGAAGGAACTCCCATTCTTTCAACCGAGCGGTGCGTCTTCACGGGGCTCCCGGCAATCGGCCTGGCGCTAGATGACAAGAATAGGCTTGCACCCGGAAGGGCCTTCAGGCAACACATCCCCATGGTCACAG
>Ga0190359_1000591_pt1 | contig 24243 bp, 30 predicted proteins | sample 48721823_MG_FD_161269 | JGI IMG/M metagenome (GOLD analysis project Ga0190359, IMG submission 161269) | Hydrothermal vent microbial mat bacterial communities from Southern Trench, Guaymas Basin, Mexico - 4872-18-2-3_MG | ecosystem: Environmental > Aquatic > Marine > Hydrothermal vents >... | reverse complement strand
ATTTTTATCTTTTTACTCCTTCTCCACCCTCACAGCGGTTCCATACGCAAGGAGTTCTGCAGCACCCTGAAGAACGAAGGATGTCATGAACCTTAGTCCAACAACTGCATTTGCACCCAATCTTTCAGCCTCCTCAATAAGCCTGTCAAGTGCCTGTTCCCTTGATTCTGCAAGCATCTTTGTGTATTCAACGACCTCACCACCCACAACAGTCCTGAGACCTGCCATAATATCCCTTCCAAGGTGTCTTGCCCTGACAGTGTTTCCCCTCACAAGCCCGAAGACCTCTTTTATTTTGTATCCTGGAATCTCGTCTGTGGTAACAACAATCATTTCTTCACCTCCCTTGAGTATTTATCACTCCTTGAAACAAAAATCCTCTCCCTGACAACTGAAACAAACAAAACAACAAGGCCAAAAACAAGTGAGAAAACCCCTAATTTGGCTATTAAGGGCATCTCTGTGTCCTTCAAAACCGACTGAACCCATTCAATTGCACCATATGTGAGAAGGATGATTGCACCAATTGAGAAGAATATCCATGCAACTCCCCTCTCAATCCTGTTGTAGAGGGACTTCCAGTAGTCTTCCCATGCCCAATCAGGGTCTTTTGCCTTCAACATATCCATCACCCCCTTTAATGCCTCCATATCCTTAAATTCCTTCTCTATATCAGGATTTTCCTTGAAAATCCTGATGAGTTCCCTCTCCTCATCCTCGGTGATAAGACCATCAATCTTTTTGTTTATGAGTTCATATATTCTTTCATCCATTGGCTGAGCCTTTTCCTTGCATAGTAAAGCCTTGACATTACAGTTCCTATGGGGATGTCAAGTGCCTCTGCAATCTCCTGGTATGATAGTCCTGCATAGTGTCTCAAGTAAATAATCTCCCTGTCCTTCTCATCAAGTTGCTCCATGCCCTTCTTCAACCTCTCAATCATCTCCTCCTTTTCCATTGAACTCTGCGGGTCATCCTCAACAGGCACCACAATCTCATCAATATCCTCTTCCCTCTTCTTTATCTTCATCCTTTTAACAACATTCAAAATTACCCTGTAAAGGTAAGGGAAAAATGGTCTTGTCTCATCAAATTTTTTAATCCCTCTGAAAATTCGGAGGAATGCCTCCTGGGAAACATCCCAGGCAAGGTGAGTGTCCCCTGTCCAGTAAAGGGCAACGCTGTATGCCTGCTTCATATACCTCTCAACAATCTCACCAAACATCTCCTTTTCTCCATTCTTCACCTTCCTTATGATTTCTGTATCCGACATCTCATTATATTTACTCATTCTTTTCCCTTTTTATTCAAATATTCCTTCACCCATTCAAGATACCTTGCAATCTTCCTCTCATACCCGATCAATTTTGGATGGTAAAATCTTCTTCCCTTCAATTCTTCAGGGAGATACTCCTGTTTTACAACACCATACTTATAATCATGAGGGTATCTGTATCCTTTACCATAACCCAGTTTCTCCATCAGTTCTGTTGGGGCATTTCTTAAATGTAGAGGAACAGGAGCATCTGGAACCTCTTTAACTGCCCTCTTTGCCTCCTTGTATGCCAGATATGCAGAGTTGCTTTTTGGTGCTGTGGCAAGGTATATTGTTGCCTGTGAAAGTGGAAGGAATCCCTCAGGCATTCCTACAAATTCAACTGCCTCCTTGCAAGCAACTGCAACCACTATTGCCTGCGGGTCTGCATTACCAATATCCTCAGAGGCAAGAATTACAAGCCTCCTTGCGATGAACATGGGGTCTTCTCCACCCTCAAGCATCCTTGCAAGGTAATAAAGTGCTGCATCAGGGTCACTCCCCCTTACAGACTTTATAAATGCTGAAATCAGATTGTAATGTTCCTCACCCTTTTTGTCATACGGCACTCTTCTCTGGAGGATATTCACAATGATTTCTTTATCAATCAAACCATTTTTACCAGCGGTCTCTGCTGCGATTTCAAGCGTATCAAGTGCAATCCTTGCATCACCACCTGAAATCTCAGCGAGAAATTTTATGGTTTCATCAGATATTTCAGGAGAAATCTCCTTCATCCTCTCATCCCTTTCAAGTGCCCTCTTTATAAGAATCTCTATATGTTCAGGTAGCAATGGATAAAGTATGTAAACCCGTGTCCTTGAAAGCAGGGGTCTGATCACCTCAAATGAAGGGTTTTCTGTTGTTGCACCAATCAGAACAATTATACCCTTCTCCACATACGGAAGAAAGGCATCCTGTTGGGCCTTGTTGAATCTGTGAATCTCATCAATAAAGAGTACTGTTTTTTTATTCTCCCTTTTTATTCTATCCTTTGCCCTTTCAACAACTGCCCTCACATCCTTTACACCTGAAAGAACAGCACTCAGGTTCTCAAAGTATGCATCTATTGACCTGGCTATTATCAAAGCAAGTGTGGTCTTACCACAACCAGGCGGACCCCAGAATATCATTGAAGGAATCTTCCCCTCTTCAAGAAACCTCCTTATAGGCCCATCCTCACCTGTCAGATGTTCCTGTCCAATGAATTCATCAAGGGTTTCAGGCCTTATTCTGTGGGAAAGGGGAGGAAATCCCTCCCCTTTGTCCCATTTTTCACCTTGAGAAAAGAGTTTTTTCTTTACAGTTTAACCCCCACCATAAAACCATACTTTCTCAATGGGTCATAGGTGTCTGTTGCCTCATTGTAGGCAAATTTCTGCTGAATGGTGCCTGTTCCATAAACCTTCCAGAAAAGCCTGTGGGAGATAACAAATGTGAACACAGTGTGTTCATCCTTTCCCAGGAAGACAATATCCTTTGAGGATTCTATACCGTCCCTGTCCCACATAACAAGAAGTGGCCAGTCCTTTATCACCTGTGTTGCATCAAGTACAAGATGGATTCTACCACTATAAGGAATGTTCCTGTAGTATGTGTAGGTTCCACCTAATTTCAGCCTTCCAAGTGCAGTGGCATAGAGTTCTCCATAGTATCCGTCAAAGTTCCCATTATAACTGGCAAGGACACTGTCCTTCCATACCCTCTGTGCCTCATAGAATGGGTCAAAGTATGAAGGGATAAACTGATTGGTTATTCTCCTCTTTTCAAACTTCACACTAACCTGGACAAGGTTCAATGGAAGTCTTATATCGGTTCTCACACCAAGTGCTGTTCCACTTCCGTACCCAAGTGCCTTACCATAATCATAATAAAATGTGAGTGAGAACAGGTCTGCAAGCCTCAATGGAAGCCCTGCATCAAAACTTGCCATTCCTATATCAGCATCTAAATGAAAGTCCTTCACATATGTTCCACCAATCTCAAAGTTTCTAATTATTGGTATGGGAGCAACAAACCATATTGGTCTCACAAATGCCCTCAATCCAAAAACCTCTGGCTTTCCGAGATTTGAATAGAGGAGTTGTGCACCAAACTTCTTCATATCAGATTCAATCAGGACACCTGACTTCCTTGTGTTCTCATCTATGGTATTTGTGTAATTATCCACGAGGAAGCCATAGGCAAGTGTAACATGGTCAAGAACCCCTATTCTGAAGTAGAATGGAGAATATTTTTTCCCGAGCCTCAGATATCTTATTGTTGCCATTATATCTGATGGTGAATCCCAATCAGCAGTCCTGAAACCTGCCTGAGGACTGTATCTGAAGGGAATATCAAGACCCACACCAACAGGTCCAAGGCTGAGTTCTGGCTGGATTGACAAACTGAACCAGAGGGTATCATTCATAAAATCAGCACCCATCCCTCCAAAGAAAGAAAATCCACTACCATCCTCACCCTGGGGTAGATCCTGAGCAACAAGAACCAGTGAAAGAATCATAACCCCGAGCAACATTTTACGCATAGTTACCTCCTTTTTAGTGATTTGAACCACCAATGTCTTTCCTGAAATACATACCTTCAAAGTAAACCTTGCCTATGTCCTTATACGCCTTCTCCCTTGCCTCCTTAAGTGTCTCACCTATTCCTACAACATTCATCACTCTTCCCCCTGACGTATACAACTTACCATCCTCGTATTTTGTCCCTGCATGGAAGAGGAATTCAGGTTCTGAAAAGAACTTAATCTCCTTCCCCTTTTCATACTTTCCAGGATAACCCTTTGAAGCAAGAACAACACACAGGCAATACCCATCCCTCCATTCAAGTCCAGATGGAGCAAAACCCTCACTCACGCTGAAAAGCGTATCAACAAAACCACTATTCACCATTGGAAGGAGGCACTGGGTTTCAGGGTCACCAAACCTAACATTGAACTCAAGCACCTTCACCCCATCATCTGTTAACATTATGCCAGCATAAAGAACACCTGTAAAATTCATGTCCTCCCTTTCAAATCCTTCACTCATTCTTTTGAAAATGACCTGGTCTATCTGGGAAAGCAATTCATCATCAATATCAGGTACAGGCGAAAATGCACCCATTCCACCGGTGTTGGGTCCTTTATCCCCATCAAATATCTTTTTGTGGTCCCTTGAAGGCTTTAATAATATGTATTCTCCTCCACCAAATATTCCAATAATGGATGCCTCCCTGCCTTTCAGAAATCTTTCCATAACAACCCTTTCCCCTGCCTCACCAAACCTCTTATTTATCATAATGTCTTCAAGTGTCTTGATTGCATCCTTCTTTGAATACACGATGATAGAACCCTTCCCAGCAGCAAGCCCCACTGCCTTTATCACATGGGGATACTCAATTTTTTCAGCATATTTAACAGCACTATCAAAATCATCAAACTCCTCATAATCTGCCGTTGGAACATTATACCTCTTCATAAACTCCTTTGCATATCCCTTGTCTCCTTCAAGTCTTGCGCACTTCTTATCAGGTCCAAAAATCTTGAGCCCATTCTCCCTGAACCTGTCTACTATTCCGTCAACAAGGGGTGCTTCAGGTCCAACAACAGTAAGGTCTATGGAGTTCTGGCTTGCAAATTCCACAGGGTCTGTATCAGGTGAGAGGTTTTCCCCTATTGAGACAGTTCCACCATTGCCCGGCAGAAAATATAATGAAACATCTGGAGAATCCCGTTTGATTCTCCAGCCTATGGCATGCTCTCTTCCACCAGCACCAACAACAAGAATCTTCATACATAAATTTTAAGTGAGAACCCCTCTTATGTCAACACTGAACCCATCCTTTCATAATACTCCGACTGAAAATGAATAAATGGACTGAATTTCCCAACTTGAAATATGGGTATTTGTGGTTAGAATCGGTTATATGGAAGATGTTAAGATAATAAAGAAGATTGCCACTGGTGGAATGTCCACCATATATCTTGGTGAATGGAAGGGTCAGAGGGTTGTTTTGAAAAAACTGCACCCTCACTTATCCTCTGATACAAAGTTTGTTGAGAGATTCAAAAGGGAAGCCGCCATTCTCAAAGACCTCCACCACAAAAATATTATAAATTTCCTTGACCTTGTGGTAAAGGATGAAGACCTCCTGATGGTGCTTGATTATGTGGAAGGTGTAAACCTTGAGGAACTTATCAACAGGGGAAGGTTTCCTGTGTCTGTGTGTGTGAACATAGGTATGCAGATAGCAGGTGGGATGGCATACGCACACTCACGGGGTGTGATTCATAGAGACCTTAAACCAGGAAACATAATAATCTCAAAGGATGGTATTGTTAAGATAACGGATTTTGGGCTCGCCTTCAGGGAAAGGTTGAGATTCACTGACCCAGGTGTGTACATTGGAACACCAGGTTATATGGCACCAGAAGTAATTTCAAAGGGGAAGTATTCTACAAAGAGCGATGTCTTTTCTTTTGGGGTTTTAATGTATGAGATGCTCAGTGGCAGGAATCCATTTGAGGGGAAAACACCCTTTGAAACAATAAACAATATATTGTACACAAATCCACCACCCCTTCATAAGCAACTCAGTATTCCACTGGAACTTTCACAATTCGTCCAATCAGTCATCTCAAAAAAGCCTGAAAAGAGGCCTGACTTTAATGATGTATTCAGGTTTCTGAAACAGGTGAACTCCATAGGTAAAAAGGAAATTATTTCTTTCCTTGAAGGAAAACCTGTTAAAGAGGAAATAAGTATCAGAAAAAAGAAAACAAAAAAATACTATCCTGTCCTTGTTATAATAATCCTTTTAATCCTCTGGCCTGTTTATAAGGTACTGAAGAAGGAGAATCCTCAAAAGGGTTCTGAAATTCCTGTTGCTGTAAAACAGGATACTGTTGTAAATGAAGTCCCGGTGAATCTGGAGTCAACCACAAGGGTTGAGAGGGAAACCACCATTACAGAACAACCTGAAAAGGAGGTTAAACAATCAGGTTATGGCTATATGAAAATCACTGTCAAACCCTGGGGAAAGGTTTACATAGACGGAAAGTATATTGACCAGACACCCATCCATGGAGAGATAAAGCTCCAATCAGGAAGACATACAATCAGGGTTGAACACCCCATAACAGGGAGTGAAGAAAAAACTATAGATATTCAAAAAGGAGACACAATCCTTGTGAATTTCAACATGCTCCCTGGATACCTGAAGGTCAAGGTAAAACCATGGGGCTATGTGTATGTTGATGGAGAAAAGGTGGGAATTACACCCATGGCTCCATTCATGCTGAAACCGGGAAAACACAGAATTACCATAATAAATCCTGAATTCAATGAGTGGTCAAGGGTTGTGAATATAACAAAAGGTGATACAATATTTCTGGAGGCAGAACTGAAATGATACTCCTTGTTTTCTTCTATTCACTGGGTGACGTGGTTCAACTGTACGACCAGGCTGAATATCAGAAGGTAATTCTGGTATCAGACTCACTCCTTGCGGATTCAACAGAGAGGGCAAAGTATGAGGTGGACATAAGAACCTACAGGGCATTTTCATTCGTTGCACTGGGGGACACGAGTTCTGCAAAAAGGGAATTCAAACAGATTTTGAAGATATCACCCTCATATGACTTGAACCCTGCCTTTGTATCCCCAAAAATAATAGAGGTCTTCAAGATTGCAAAGTCTGAATTCATTGAAGAAAAAGAAATCGCCAGGAAAAGTCTGCCACCCCCTCTGTGGAAGTCTGTTCTGCTTCCAGGTACATACCAGAACTGGAAGAAACTTGAAAAGAAATCAAGGTTTTTCAGGGCCTCTTCAATTATCACGGGTTCAGCCCTTGTTGTGACTGTGGTATCAACAGAGGTCCTTCATAGGATTTACCTATCAAAAACAAATCAGAATGAGATTGATAAATGGTACAACTATTACAACCTATCATACAAAGCACGAAACACAATCCTTTTAACCACTGGTATAATAATCACATTAAATCTACTTGACGTGCTACTGACCGAATAAAATTCAGAACCTTCTGTATCTTATAATCCTGTACAGAAACCATATACCAAAAACCCCTGCAATGAAGTAACCTATTAAACCCAAAGGAGCAAGTTTTGGTGATGGCCTCATTATAAATGTAGAACCAATTATAACCGCAGCAACTATAAGCCCGATTGCAAGTGTATTTGCTGCATATTCAAGTGCCTGTATTGCCTCCTTTAATCCCTCTATCTCCATAGGTATTCTTCCCCTCTCAAGCAATGCCCTGAAGAAGTATATGATGCGTGGGAAGGAGTGAATTACCTCCTTTGTATCCCTCATTATCACAGATATGTCCTTTCCAGCCCTGAGGGGGAGGAACGACCTTAAATACATTTTCTCAAGGTATGGCTTCAGGTGGATACCAAGAACAAAATCTGGCTTCAATTCCCTGCATATACCCTCAATCTGGACAAGGGTTTTACCAAGAAGAAGAAGATTTCCTGGAAGTTTCACCTCCATCTTTCTCAATGTGGAACTTATCCTCTGGTAGAGTGGTAAAATCCTTATCTCCTCAAGTGGCGTGTTGAGATATGTATCAATCATCTCCCTTGCCTCAAGTTCAAAGTCAACAACAGGAAAGGTGCTCTTTATAATCCCGAGTTCATAGAAAACCCTGTATATATGGAATGTGTCCATGTCAATCACTGCACTTACAATGGAAGACAAAACCTGTCTTGTTACAGTATCAAGCCTTCCTGTCAATCCAAAATCAAGGAGAACGATCTTCCCATCCTTGACAAGGAAATTTCCTGGATGCGGGTCTGCATGGAATACACCTATATCAAATATCTGCTTCATCCAGCATTCAACAACGGGTTCTATAATCTCTTCAGGGTTCTCCAGTTCAGATATTTTCTTGCCCTCTATGTACTCCATAACAATGAGGTTCTCAGTTGTGTACTCCTCAAGGACTTCTGGAATTATTATCCTTTCATCCCTACCAATTATTCTTCTGATAACCTTCATTGTTTTACCCTCATTGAGAAAGTTCATCTCCCTTAAAATAAATTCCCTGAATTCCCTGTAGATTTCAAGGGGCTTCACCCAGGATGTCTCGCTGAAGCGTGAAAGTATCCTTGCAATATAGAAAAGAATATTCAGGTCCTGATGGATGAGTTTTTCAACTCCTGGTCTCTTCACCTTGAATACCACATCCATCCCATCAATCCTTCCTCTATGCACCTGAGCAAGTGATGCAGAGGCAACAGGTTCCCTGTCTATGTTTTCAACATGGGAGTACTTCTCACCCATCTCCCTCTTCAACTCACCCTCTATCTCTTCAAATGGCACTGGTTCAACCCTGTCCTGAAGTTTTGAGAGTTCATTGATGATTTCTGGTGGTAGTATGTCAACCCTTGTTGAGAGAATCTGCCCTATCTTTATGAATGCTGGTCCAAGACTTTCAAGTGCCTTTCTCAATCCTTCAGGAAGTTGCGCCTCCTGTTTAAGCCTTCTGGGAATAAGTCTTCTGAAAGATGGTATTCTCTGGAGATAAACAAGGAGACCGAACCTCGCAAAGGTCAGTATTATCTTTCTTAGCCTGAGAATATTACCAAACATAATCATGCCCCCTTGAACTGCTCAACCTTTATACCCGCTTCCTTTAATATCTCCTTTGCAAATTCATCTGGATACCCCTCTTTGTATACAATACGCTTTATCCCTGCATTTATAAGCATCTTTGCACAGATAAAACATGGATGGTTTGTTACATATATTGTTGCACCATCAATGGAGATTCCATATTTGGCGGCCTGTATTATTGCGTTCTGCTCTGCATGAACCGCCCTTGATAGTTCCATCCTTTCACCTGAAGGGATGCCAAGTTTATCCCTCAAACATCCCCCGAGTTCATCACAGTGTTTCAATCCAGTTGGAGGGCCGTTGTAACCTGTGGTCAGTATTCTCTTATCCTTCACCACAACTGCTCCAACCTTTCTCCGCAGACAGGTTGAACGCTTTGCAACAAGTTCTGTAATCTCCATAAAATACTCATCCCAGGAAGGCCTATCCATTTATCAACCTCCTTTCCTCAATATACCTTTTTATTATCCTTGCCGCAATGGGTGCAGCAACTGTTGAGCCATGCCCTGCATTCTCAACAACAACGAAGACCACTATCTCAGGCTTTTCAGCAGGTGCATAACCAACAAACAGAGAATGGTCCTCACCATGTGGATTCTGTGCAGTCCCTGTTTTACCTCCAATAACAATGTTTGTCAATTTTATCCAGTGGGCTGTTCCCTTTGGATTTTCAACAACACCAATGGTTGCCTTTTTCAACAAAGAGAGAACAGATGTGTCAACTAAAAGTTGCTCATACTCAATCTTGTGTGAATATATGACCTCTCCCCTGTTATTCACTATCTTCTTAACAATGTATGGGACTGGAGCCTTCCCACCATTCACAAGTCCAGCAAAGAATTTTACCACCTGTAAGGGTGTAACAAGTATTTCACCCTGTCCAATTGCAAGGTTTGCAACAACCCCCTTACCCCAGTTCCTTCTCCCATAGAAGGCATTGAACCAGGCAGAATCAGGTATCAGACCTGTCTTCTCCCCATCCATGTCCACACCAGTGGGTCTTCCAAATCCCATTTCCCTTGCATCCCTGCTGAAAAGGGGAAGTCCTATGCTCATTCCCAGTTGATAAAAATATACATCACAGGACTGGATTATTGCATCAATAAGTTCAAGGGAACCATGCCTGCTCCAGCATGCCATGTACTTATTCCCTATGTAAATCCCACCATTGCATGGTTTAAACCTTGTGTGTTCATTAACTATTCCTTCTTTGAGGCCAATGGCTGCGGTTATAACCTTGAAAATTGAACCAGGTGGATACTGCCCTTTCAAAACCCTATCAAAGAGAGGACCATCAGGGGATGAAACAAGGTCTTTCCATATAAGGTCGTTCCCGTGATAAACAATCTCATTCACAGGGAATCCTGGTTTTGAGTAGTAAAGGAGTATCTCGCCTGTTGAGGGATTGATTGCCACTGCTGCACCCCTTCTGTACTTTGAAAATAGTGAATCAACATACCTCTGGAGTTTTACATCTATTGTGGTATAGGCATCTCCCCCCTTCACAGGAGGAATATCCTTCAACCCTTCAGCCTTTCCTATGAATCTTCCAAGTGCATCCACCTTCCAGTATTCAACACCATCAACACCCCTCAGAAACTCATCGTATCTCTTTTCAACCCCTCTTTTCCCTATGATTGTCCCCTTCTGGAGTGGTAGTTTCTTCTGATTGATTTCAGCCTCACTTATCTCTCCCGTATAACCAATCACATGGGATGTTATGGAATCATAAGCATAAAATCTCACAGGTTCTATCTTCACCCTCACACCAGGAAGTTTATCACAATTCTCCTCAATCATTGCTACCTCTTCCCTGCTGAGCCTCTTCATCCTTATAACACCATAGTGCCTTTTGTACTTCCTTTTGAACAGGGCCTCACTCACTATTCCACTTTTCAGAAGAAAATCCCTCTGTTCCTTCCCGAAAAGTGCAGGATATACAAGCAACATAAAAACAGGGTAGGATTCAGCAAGTATGTTCCCATCCCTATCATAAATCACCCCACGTGAGGCAGGTAAAGGTTCAACCCTTACAATGTTTTTCATGGCCAGGCGGGAACTTTCAGAATGCTTTACTACCTGCATGTAAAACAAATCAGCAATGAATATTATACTGAAAAAATAGACAAGAACCTTATAACGCATTTCTCTGCGTGGAATCAATTATAATCTTCACAACAAGCCCTGCAAGGAGATTTATTACTGCGCCAGGTAGAACACTAGTAAATACTGAGGTAAAGGATTTCAGAAAACCTGCATAGAATGGGACATCCACCACCAACCTGACAAAGAATGCACCAGCAAAGAGGACTATGAGAGAACCCATCCTCTCCCAGAAGACCCTATCCCTCAATGCAATCTCCACATAAACAAAGGTTGAAAAGGCAATCATATGGAGACCAAACCAATCAGGTGAAAAAATGTCATAGAGAAAACCTGTAAGTCCAGCAACAATAAGAGCAGAAAGTGGGGAGAACTTTAAAGTAAAGAAGTATAGAAAAAGGATAATGGCATAGGGTTTTACATGGAGGAGTGAAAAATATGGGGTGAATGCAAGGTCAATGAGAGAAACAACTATTAAAAAGACTATGGCGATGGATATTCTCATGGCTTCACCAGAATGAACACCTCCTCCTGGAAGGAGAGGTTTTCAAATGGTTCAACCAGAATTGTAGCCTGATAGTCGTTCTTATTTTTGATAACCCTCTTTATAATACCCACCTTGATACCCTTGGGATATACAGCACCCATACCAGAAGTAACCAGTGTATCACCAACCTTCACATCCCCTGTCAAAGGAACACCATGTAGATAGAGTGCAGCCTCCCATTTCAATATACCAAACACCCTGCTCCTTGAATCAATCACTGCAACCCTTGTCATGGAATGGGCAATGGTCTGTATCCTCAGATAATCGTCAACCACCTCTTTAACCTTACCAATAAGCCCGTTGTATCCCACAACTGGTAAATCTGGCTTAACAATTGTGTATGGTTTTTTCTTGCAAATCATTATTGTGTTACCTGCCTCTGTGAGAATGTTGACCACCTGAACTGGTTGTATCAATCTGTGTTGTTCCTGAACAAATCCAAGTATTTTTTTGAGTCTCTGATTCTCAACCTGAACCTCTCTCAACTCCTGAAGTTTCAGGGAAAGTGCAACAACCATCCTTGATAGAGCATCATTTTCTTCCTTTGCCCTTATGAGTTCATGGAAATTGTTCAACATTATCCTGAATGGAAGAATGGTTCTGTATGCTATCCCCTCCCCAATCATAGAGCCAGATCTCTCTGAAAGGAGAAAAACCACTCCTGTTAGAAGAATAAGTCCATAAACAATGTTCAGGGATTTTTTCATCTTGTTGGGCCAGACATCAGGAGTGCCTTGAACTTTGCCATGTCCTCAAGCACATAACCTGCACCCCTGGCAACACACTCAAGGGGACTTTCAGCAACCTTTGTGAGAAGATTCGTTTCTTCGGTAAGAAGTTTATCAAGTCCCCTCAATAGAGAGCCACCTCCTGTCATGACAATCCCCTTATCAACAATGTCTGCTGCAAGTTCAGGCGGGGTTTTTTCAAGGGCCTGTTTAACAGCATTTATTATCTGGCTTACTGGCTTTTCAAGGGCACCTCTTATCTCCTTTGATGTAACCTTGATGGTCTTGGGTATTCCACTTACAAGATCAATTCCCCTGACCTCCATATCCTTCTCCTCATCAAGGGGGAATGCTGAACCAACATTCATTTTAATCTCTTCAGCAGTTGAGTCGCCAATGAGAAGGTTGTACTTTTTCTTTATGTAGTTGACTATTGCCTCATCCATCTCATCACCACCAACCCTGATTGAGATTTTTGCAACTATTCCTGAAAGTGCTATCACAGCAATCTCTGTTGTCCCTCCACCAATATCAACAACCATGTTCCCTGTTGGGGTCTGGACTGGAAGTCCTACACCAATTGCAGCAGCAACGGGTTCAGCAATGAGGAAGACCTCCCTTGCCCCTGCCTGTTCAACTGAATCCCTCACTGCCCTCATCTCAACGGCTGTGATACCTGAGGGGACAGCAACAACAACCCTTGGCCTTATAAATAGTTTTCTCCTTGAAACCTTATCTATGAACCCCCTTAACATCACCTCCACCATCTCAAAGTCAGCAATCACTCCATCCTTCATTGGTCTTATAGCGGTTATCTCCTCAGGGGTTCTCCCTAACATTTTTTTTGCTTCCAGTCCAACAGCAATAGAACGCTTTGTTTTGCTATCAACTGCAACAACAGATGGTTCATTCAATACTATTCCCTTTTCAGGGACATAAATAAGTGTATTAGCCGTGCCAAGGTCAATGGCAAGGTCAGTGGCTATCAAACCTGGAAAGGAAAACCTGAAGCCCATTTATCCTCCTTTTTCTGGATATTACAGTTCCAAAAACTCATGTCAATGATTTTTTTAAGTGTTAAGGTCCAAAAGTAATTTGTTTATTATATCCTGGTTCCTTATACTTTTCAATTTCTCTGCTCTGACTATTGAATGAATGGCACTTATAACCTCATCAATGTAGATATTTTTTATTATGTAGTCAAAATGCTTACCATCCTCCAGTTCCTCCCTCAAATTCTTCAATCTTCTCTCCCTAACCTCTGGAGGGTCTGTTCCCCTGCCAATCAACCTCTCTTTCAGGGTTTCAACAGAATCAGTGATTAGAAAGAGAAGCACTGCATCATCCTTGAATAGTTGCTTTATCCTGAGAGAACCCTTTGTGTCAAGGTCCATAAGAACAATTTTGCCTTTCTGAAGGGCATTCTCAACAGGTTCTTTCAGTGTTCCATAATAATTTCCATAAACAGGGGCATACTCAAGAAATTTACCCTGATCAACCCATTTTTTAAATGTCTCCTCATCCACAAATCTATAATCAAACCCTTCAACCTCATTCTCCCTCTTTGGTCTGGTTGTGACAGAAACAGAGTAGAATATGTTGTCCAGTTCCCTTAATCTCCTTGTTATGGTGGTTTTACCTGCACCTGATGGGCCTGATATAACAATTATCATTCTATGTTCATCCCCTGTTCCTTGATTTCATCCACCTTTTCCTTAATCCCTATTATCCTGTGAACAGTTCCTGGAAGTATTGCCTTTGAACCTATGGTGTTCACCTCCCTCATTATTTCCTGAAGCACAAAGTTAATCTTCTTACCAACAGGGCCTTCCTGATTTATTAAATCATGTAGCAGGTCAAGGTGGCTTTTCAACCTTATGACCTCTTCATCAACATCACCCCTGAATCCAAGAAATTCAATGTCCTCCTTCGAAATGGATAGCCCGAGTTCACTAAGTGACTTTAGTTTTTGATAAATCTCTTCTTTCTTCTTAACAAGGGCAGAACTGGTCTCGTTTATTATCTTATCCACCTCATCCTGCATGAATTTTATCTTCTCCTCAAGGGATTTCCTCAGATTTTCTCCCTCCCTTTCCCTCATCTCAATCACATCCTTCAGCGTATCCTCAACAAGCCCTAAAATTCTCTCTCTGTTCTCTATCTCCCTTGGACGAAGGATGTCTGGTAGATTCAGAAGCATCTCCATGGTAATTTCCTGATTTATACCCAACTTCTGCCTTATCCTTTCAAGTTCATCCCTGTATTTCTTTAATAATTCTTCATCAAAGGTGATGGGGGGTTCCTGAAAATTGACTATCTCTATCCTCAGGTCAACCTTTCCCCTCTTTATGTATTTTCTTATAATCTCGCCTATCTCAATCTTCAATGGTCTCATGGATTCAGGAACATATATGTTCATATCAAGATACTTGCTGTTCAGTGTGGTTATCTCACAGGATACAAGGGCAGAATCAATCTCCTCTGTTTTTCTCCCGTACCCTGTCATGCTTCTCATTTCTCTCTCCTGGAATCTATGATTATGGTAACGGGTCCATTATTTATAAGGGACACATCCATCCTTGCTCCAAAAATACCCCTCTTAACAGGAACATATTCTGAAAGTTTTTCACAGAACATATTGAAAAGTTCTTCTGCCCTTGGTGGTTTTTCTGCAAGCAAAAAATCTGGCCTGTTTCCCCGCTCTGTCCTTCCAAGGAGGGTGAACTGGGAAACAACCAGTGCCTCTCCACCTATATCCATCAATGAATCGTTGAATTTCCCATCCCTCTCAAAGATTCTTAAGAAGGCAATCTTTCTGGATAAATAATCAATATCTTCTTCTGTGTCACCAACCTGAATACCAAGAAGAATCAAAAAACCCTTTCCAATGGACGAAATAACTTCCCCTTCAACGCTCACACTGGCCTTTTTAACCCTCTGAATAACCGCCTTCATACTAAAGTTCGGTCTCTCCAAAATCCTCAGGATTCACATTCCGCAGGTATTTCCTCACGTCCATCTCCCTGTTCTCTTCAATATCAATCTTTATTGAACTGCTTTCCATCACATCCTCTGACACGTATATCGGTGCTTTAACAATACTGGCAAGTGCAATGGCATCAGAGGGCCTTGAATCAATCTCATAAATGGTGTTATCCTTCCTCAGTACGATATTGGCATAATAGGTGCCATTAACAAGTTTTGTAACCTCAACCTTCATCAGTTCAAAACCAAGCCCCTTTATGATGCTAACAATCAACTCATGGGTAAGGGGTCTTGGATATGGAAGATTGTTAAGACCCCTGATTATGGCATCCGCCTCATACTCCCCTATCCAGATGGGCAAAACCCTTCTGGCCTCACCCTCTTCCTCCAGCAAAAGGATTGGTGCATCCCTCTCCTTGTCCCTTGCAAAGCCAAGAACCTTTACCTCAATCACCCTCTTCACCAACTACCCAGACCTTTACAACGGCCTGGATTTCCTTGAAAAGTTTTATTGGAACATCATAAACACCTGTTTGCTTGATGTGTTCCTCAAGATGGATGTGCTTGCGGTCAATTTTATAGCCCTTCTGCTTCAATGCCTCTTCAATATCCTTCGTGGTAACAGATCCAAAGAGTTTACCTTCTTCTCCTGCCTTTGCCTTTATTGTGATGGTGAGGGTGGATAGTTCCTCAGCAAGCGCCCTTGCCTCTTCCTCCTTCTTCAATTCAACCTTTTTTCTGGTCTTGAATTCATTCTCAAACCTCTTTCTGTTGGAAGGGGTATCAGGGATTGCAAGTTTCCTGGGGAAAAGGTAGTTTCTGGCATAACCATCCTTTACCCTGACAACATCACCACGTGAACCAAGTCCAGCAACATCCTCTATGAGTATAACTTCCATATCTTCACCTCACCTGTAAATGGTTGCAACAAATGGAAGCAGTGCAACCATCCTTGCCCTCTTTATTGCCTTTTTCAACTTCCTCTGATGCTTTGCACACACATGGGTTATCCTTGCTGGAAGAATCTTGCCGCTATCAGTTATAAACCTCTTCAACGTGTTTACGTCTTTGTAATCAATATAATCAATATGATTTGCACAGAAGTAGCAGGTCTTTTCTCTCATGTTTTCCTCCTTCTTAGAATGGTAAGTCTTCGTCCCCTGTTTCTATTGGGGGGAGTTCCCCCTCCACAGGCCCCTCGTCCAGACCAGTTGTTTCAACATCTGGTTGAACCTCCACCTCTGGTGGAATGATACCTTCCTCACCCTCGGCAAAAGAATGAAGTATCTGTGCAGAGAAGGCACTCACTATGGTATGGGTGATGTTTTTACCCTCAATCTCCCTCTTATAGGTGTGCAACCTCCCCTCCACATACACTGGTGTTCCCTTCTTTATCCTGTCACAGAGCCTCTCAGCAACCTTCCCTATCAACTGAACACTTATGAACTCTGTTGACTTTTCCCAGTTTCCCGTGTTTTTATCCCTGTAATTCCTGTTAACTGCAAGGGTGAACATACAGAATGGATTTCCCTTGCTTGTGTACATCAGGTTTGTATCTGCTGTAGCATTCCCCACAAGGAAAACCTTGTTTATATTGGGAAGTCTATATTTTGCCATTCTATCTCCTTATAAACATATACCTTAAATAATCAGTACCAATGTCCATGTGTTTTCTCAAGTCCTGAATAACACTACCATCTGCTTCAAACTCTATCACCAGGTAGTAACCCTCTTCCCTCTTGTTTATAGGATATGCAAGTTGCCTTTTACCCCATTCATCTATCTTTTCAATCTTTCCCTTTTTCTCAATTATCTTCTTCACATCTTCTATCTTCTCCTTAATCTTCTCCTCTTCAAGTTTGGGGTCAATGATTATCATGCCTTCGTATTTCCTCATAACTCCTCCTTTACTCTTTTGTTGTACACACTCATTGCCCTGTCTATACCTTCAGAAACCCAGAGTTCCACTGCGTCACACGCCAGTTCAAGTATCTCAGGAAGTTTCTCCCTTTCTTCCTCAGTAAAAGGTGAAAGGACATAGTCAACTGGGTCACCATCAGGTTTACCAATCCCTATCCTTAATCTGGGAAACTCCTCTGTTCCCAGATGGTAGATAACAGATTCAAGCCCCTTATGTCCTGCACTTCCACCCTTTTTTCTCAGCCTGATATAACCAAATGGTATATCCATATCATCAAGGACAATTATTATGTTTTCAGGCTCAACATCCCTGTAAACCTGCATAAACTGCACCAGGGCAATACCTGAAAGGTTCATAAAGGTGGTTGGCTTCAATAGAACAATCCCGTCCTTTTCACCGAGATAAAACTCACCCTGACCAGGTCTCAAAGCCACTCCCCATCTTCTGGAGAGTCTGTCAACAACCATAAATCCAAGATTATGCCTTGTCTCTGCGTACTCATTCCCGGGATTGCCCAGTCCACAGATAACCCTCTGCAACTACTCTTCCTTCTCTTCTTCTTCCTTGCCCTTTGCAATGACCTCTGGTTCCTCAGGTGCTTCCTCAACCACCTCCTCCACCTCTTCAGCAGCAACAACAGCCTCCATCTTCTTGGGCATAATGATTGAAACTATGGGTGTATGTGGGTCCATATCTATGGTAAACTTACCACCTGTATCTATATCTCCCACATGTAATGAATCACCTATTCCAAGGTTGGTTATATCAACCACTATTTTCTCAGGAATATCCTTGGGAAGACACTCAACCTCCACCTCCCTGACAATAAAGTCAATTATTCCACCTTCCTTCACACCCTTACACTCACCAGTCAGTTCTATAGGAACCTTAACCCAGACCTTTTCACCCTTATGGAGTATATGGAAGTCCACATGGAGGAATCTGTCTGTGAATATGTCCCTGGTTATCTCCTGAAAAAGGGTGTTAAACTTCTTTTTTCCGACGTGGAGTTCAATCACAGTGGATTCAGATGGAATTGAGTGAACAAGTTTCTTCAGTTCTTCCTCTCTCACCTTGATGTTCATGGTCTTCTCACCATGACCATAGACAACACCTGGTATCCAACCTTCTTTCCTTAACTTCTTTACCTTTGTTTTCCCTTTCTCTTCCCTGATTTCAGCCTTAATCTTGTACATTCTTTCACCTCCCTACACAAAAAGTGTGCTTACTGACCTTTCCTCATGTATCCTCAATATAGCCTCACCAAGCAGTTCTGCCACACTTACAACCTCAATGTCGGCAGAACAATTATCCCTCAATGGAATGGAATCTGTTACGACAAGTTTCTCAATGGGTGAATCCTTAATCCTCTCACATGCATTTGATGAGAGGACAGGATGTGTTACATATGCAAAGACCCTTATAGCACCCTTTTTCATGATTGCCTCTGCTGCACCAACAAGGGTTCCAGCAGTATCCACTATGTCATCAACAAGGATGGCAACCTTCCCCTCAACCTCACCAACAACATTCATCACCTCTGCCATATTGGGTGCGGGTCTTCTTTTATCAATTATTGCGATGGGGACATTGTTTATCCTCTTTGCTATAGCCCTTGCCTTTTTTGCCCTTCCAGGGTCAGGTGAAACAATGACAAGGTTGTCAACATTATAGAAATCCTGCCTTTTTATATGCTCAATTATCACGGGTGCAGCATAGAGATGGTCAACAGGTATATTGAAGTAACCCTGTATCTGCTCGGCATGAAGGTCAAGGGCAAGTATCCTGTGGGCCCCTGCAGTTGATAGCAGGTCAGCAACAAGTTTTGCAGAAATGGGAACACGGGGTTCATCCTTCTTGTCCTGTCTCCCGTAACCATAATAGGGAATAACTGCAGTTATCCTGCGTGCAGATGCCCTCTTCATTGCATCTATCATAATGAGGAGTTCCAGTAGATTCTCTGCTGGAGGATGGGTTGACTGTATCAAAAATACATCCTTACCCCTGACATTTTCAAGAATCTTAACAAATATTTCACCATCGGAGAACCTGGTAACAAAGATTTCTCCCAGGTTAATCCCCATGTATTTCACTATTTTTTTGGCCAATTCAGGATTAGAGGTTCCTGCAAAAACCTTCACCTTGTCATCCATATATGCTCCTTCTCATCTGGGGCGGGTGGATTCGAACCACCGAATGCGGGATCCAAAATCCCGTGCCTTGCCGCTTGGCTACGCCCCAAGTATGCTATTCAATATCCTTTGTTTCCTCAACAGCCTCCGAGCTTGTTCCTTCCAGCACCCTGTGATACTCATCAATCACTGCCTTTTCAAGTCTCTGCCTCATCTCATTGTTGATTGGATGGGCGATGTCCCTGAACTGTCCATCCTTACCCCTTCTTGAAGGCATCGCTATGAAAAGTCCATTCTGCCCTTCAATAACCTTGATGCCACGAACCACAAACTCGTTGTCAAAGATGACATTTGCAAATGCCTTCAATTTGGGCTCCTCCCTCAGCGTGATTTTTACTTCAGTAATCTCCATGCTCAAGCCTCCATTTTGTTAAACTGTTTAACATACTCACTGCTGGAAATGCTTCTGCAAATCCAGCAATATCCATTTCCCTGAAATTGCGGGAGAAGCCTTCCTGCAGCATCCCGCTCATCAATCAGGGCAAAGACACATGAACCACTCCCTGTTATACTCACCCCACGCACTCCATTGCTATTCTTTAATTTAGTATAAACCTCTACCACTTCCTTCTCATCCATAAGGAGTGCTGTGAAGTGGTTAAAAAGGTTACTCCCTATTCTTTCTATATCCTCTCCTTTTAAGGCTTCAGTCAGGATATTAACATCTCCTTCAGGTTTTGTCAAGGCTCTGGACACCTCTTCGTATGCCTTCCCGGTATTCACACTGAAGTTAGGACAGATGAGGATAAACCACATATCTGGTGTTGGTAAAATCTCTATAATCTTCTCTCCCCTTCCCTGGGCAAACACCGTGCCTCCGTATAGAAAAAAGGCCGTGTCTGAACCAAGTGAGTCTGCTATACCTTTAAGGCTGGATAGAGAAAGGGGGTAATTAAAGTATCTGTTAAGGGAGAGGAGTGTGGAGACTGCATTGGAACTCCCTCCACCAAGTCCACCACCTGGAGGAATATTCTTCTCAATGAACACATCAGCCCCAAATTCCAACCCTATCTTTTCCTGAAACCTTTCTATTGCCATGTAAACAAGATTATCTTCATTTTCTGGAACATCCTTCCGTGTTGTTTTGACAGTAATTCTTCCGCTGTTATTAAAATTCAGGTGTATTTTATCATGAAGGTCTATCATCTGGAATATTGTTAATATGTTGTGATACCCGTCCGCCCTCTTATTAAGAACCTCAAGGTAAAGGTTTAATTTGGCATAAGACCTGAACTCAATCCCCATTATTCTTCTGGTGAAAATTCCACCAGTGTTCTGGATTCCTCTTTATCTTCTCTGCAACATAGATGTTTGTTTCAAGTAGAGCATCAATACTTGCGCCAGCATCCCCCCACCAACCATCAAGCACTTCATACTCAAGTTCTCCCCTTTCAATATACAGGTTGTTGACATCTGTAATCTCATACTCACCCCTTCTTGAGGGTTTAAGAGAATCAATAAACTGAAAAACCTTACTATCATACATATAGATTCCCGTTATGGCATAATTTGTGGGAGGGCTTTCTGGTTTTTCAATAATCTTAATAATTTTATTATCCTCCATAACAGCAACACCGTAATCACAGGGATTTTCAACCTCTTTTAGAAAAATCTTCGCACCCTCCCCCTTCTTCTCAAACTCCTTAACAGCGGGAGTAAGGTCGTCCTCAACTATATTGTCACCAAGTATCACCATACACAGGTCATTTTCAACAAAGTGCTCTGCCAGCTTCAAGGCATGGGCAATACCCAGTTCCCTTTCCTGATAACTGTACTGCAAATTTTTCAAACCAAAGGCATTACCATTACCCAGAAGCCTTAAAAAATCTCCTGCATTATTTCCACCCGTGATAATCATAATATCTTCAATTCCCGCTTTAACAAGCGTAAGTAATGGATAGTAAATCATAGGCTTATCATACACAGGTAAAAGGTGCTTGTTTGTTATCTTTGTCAGGGGATAGAGTCTTGTGCCAAGCCCACCAGCAAGAATAACACCCTTCATCTCTTCAATGCCTCTGGTTCTTTCTCAAGCAAACTTCCAATTACCACAATGTCTGCACCAGCACTGAACTTCTCCTCAATATCCTCTTTTGACCTTATTCCTCCACCTATAATGAGTGGGACAGTGATACCGTTTTTCACCACCCTTATCATCTCAGCAGGGATTGAATTATCAGCACCACTCCCAGCATCCATGTATATGAGTTTCATCCCAAGGAACTCACCAGCAAGGGCATGGGCAAGGGCAATCTCATTCTTATTCCTGGGTATGGGCCTTGTATTACTGATAAATTCAACCGTGGTGGTTGAACCAGACTCAATCAGCATATATCCAGTTGGGATAACCTCAACATCCATCTTTTTCAATCTTGGTGCTGCCCTTACATGTTCACCAATAAGATACTGTGGATTCCTGCCACTTATCAATGATAGGAACAATATTGCATCTGCATGCTTGCTAATCTGTAATGCAGAACCAGGAAATATTATCACAGGGTTCTCTGTGAGACCTTTTATCTTCTTCACAAACTCTTCAAAATCCCTGTTGAAAAGGGTGCTTCCTCCTACAAAGACAAGGTCAACCCTGCTCCTGTTTATGCATTCAACCCTCTCCTCAACAGAAATGCCTGTATCTGTGTCAGGGTCAATCAGGGCAGCTACAAGTTTTTTCTTATTTTCAACTGCCTGTTTTATAAATTCATAAATCATACCTGCCTCTCAATAGTCTGAGACCCAGTTTCATCAGGTCTGGATACTCCCTGATAAGGGATTTTATTATATCATACACCTTTATCTCGTCAATCACCTTCCTGTGATAGTTTTTTATTCCAAATTCTACAATCCTTTCTATGGTATCATCGTCAAGTTCCCTTAAAATCATCTTGGCTCTCCATCCCCAGTTGTTATTCCTGCCATAGGACCTGTTCCATTCCTTTTCATACGCCTTCAATGCCCTGTCGCATATACCATGCTCTTTTATCTTTGTGTAAAGCATATAGGAACTGATAAGTGCGTGTGCTATCCCTCCACCTGATAATGGGTCTGTCAGCCTTCCTCCATCTCCAACAAGTGCAACCCCTTCACCAACAAGCCTCCTGTTCACTGTGGTTGGCACAGCAGAGCCAAAACAGGAGACGGGCCTGAAGGAATTGATGTAATTCTTAACAAACTGTTCAAAATAGACCTTTGCTGACCTTCTGGTCAAACTTCTGTCAATGCCAATGCCAACATTGGAGAACCCACCACCTTTTGGGAACACCCATGCATAACCACCAGGTGCAATGCTCCTCCCAACATAAAAATGTGCAATCTGGTCATCAATCCCCGTATATGCAAGACACTGGTATGTCTGGTGAAATTCCTTAAGGTTAAATGGCTTGAGGAGTCCTGTTTCCCTTCCCACAAACCCTGAGACACCATCTGCACCCACAACAAGTGGAGACCTGAAGGAGCCAGCAGTTGTTCTAACAACCCTCTCACCATCAGAATATTCCTCAATACTGGTTGCTGCTACACCCGTGAGACACTCAGCACCAGACTGAACTGCCTCAAGAAACAGGTCTCTATCAAACATCCTTCTATCAAGTATCCATCCAACACCAGGATAAAGCACTGTGAATCCCTTTGATGGAGAATTGATTTCTGCTCCCTTGAGTTCAACAGATACCCATCTATCCTTAATCCTCAGGATACCCTCAATGGATGCAGAAGAAAGCCCCTCAGCACAGTGAATATTCTCACCAGGATATCTCTTTTTTTCTACTAAAAGAACAGAAAATCCTTCACCTGCAAGGAGTTTTGAGATAAATGAGCCAGCAGGCCCACCACCTATAACAATAATATCATACCTTTTCAATCGCCTCCTCCGGACAAGTCATCACACAAAGTCCACAATATTCTCCATCATCTTTGAACTCAATCTGGGGAGAGAAAAATATAACACCCTGTGGACATACACCTATGCACAATCCACACAGTGAACATCTATCTATATTAACCCTTAATGATTTTTTGCAGGATTTCTCCGAAGACCTTTTTGACCTCTTTGAAACCATCTGGATTCCTTCCCCCTCCCTCTGCAAGATGGGGTCTTCCACCACCTCCACCCTTCACATATTGAGAGATTGCCCTGAGAAGGTCTGGTGCCTTCACCCTATCAATCACTTTTTCTCCTGAAAATGCAACAAGAAAGATGGAACCCTTCTCAGGAATTCCAAGTATTCCACAGGAATCAGGATTCTTCTGCCTCAATGTATCCGCAATCTTCCTCACGGCATCCTTACCTAAATTTACCTCCTCAACCATATACTTAATCCCTTTCATTTCTTCAAATGAACTCTGGAGTTTAACAATCATCTCCTTCACTATCTGTTGCTCAAGGGATTTTACATTTTTCTGTAATTCCTTGACTGTATTCTGTAGTTCCTGAATCCTTTTTATGGGCTCTTTTGTCTTCAGTATCTCAGAGATTGTTGAAAGGGTATCATTCAGGTAGATAGCATCTTTAATGAATGTTTCTCCAGTAATTGCCTCAATCCTCCTGATGCCTGCAGCAATCCCCTTCTCAGAAACAATGCGGAAGCCAAGGATACTTGCTGTATTATTTACATGGGTTCCACCACACAATTCCTTTGAAAATCCCTCAACCTCAATCACCCTCACTGTATCACCATACTTCTCACCAAAGAACGCAATGGCACCAGAAGAAATTGCCTCCTCATAAGGCATAACCCTTGCAAAAACGTTCCTCTCCTCAAGTATAACCTGATTCACTATCTCATTTATACGAGCAATCTCCTCGTCATTCAATGAAGAAGGATGGGAAAA
>Ga0190359_1000590_pt1 | contig 24252 bp, 24 predicted proteins | sample 48721823_MG_FD_161269 | JGI IMG/M metagenome (GOLD analysis project Ga0190359, IMG submission 161269) | Hydrothermal vent microbial mat bacterial communities from Southern Trench, Guaymas Basin, Mexico - 4872-18-2-3_MG | ecosystem: Environmental > Aquatic > Marine > Hydrothermal vents >... | reverse complement strand
TCTCAAGAATATCAGATGATAAAATAGAGCGTTTTGCGGAAAAAATCAATTCTGCTTAACATGCACAACGGATAACTGTCCTGCAGATGTACGGTCAATTTTAAATTATTCAGATATTGTGTTTTACGGGAAGAAGGAGCCGGATAATATACTTTTTCTTTGTTATAGTTAATTTAGGATTATTCGTTTTATCTGGTATGAAATTTTACAGTCAGCAACGAACAGGCTGTACGTTTCTTGCATATAATTCTGCCGGTGGAACACTCTGGAAACCTCAGGTAGTCCAACAAAAAGCAAAGAAAGCCACGTAGCAGACAGTACAGTTGAGACAATATAAAAGACAAAATTAGCATCGATAAGCTGCTGGCAATAATGGATAAAAAAAGGCCTGTGAGCGGGAATACGATATCGGAACAAGCAAATGATGAAGTGGTTAACTGGTTGGTGCTGTTGAAAGAAAAACTAAAAATACGGTCATTGGTTGGGCATCTAAGTAACAGGTAAACTTAATAATTCAAACAGTTATCCATATGCTAAGGCCCTGCTTGTCATTTTTAAAACTATTACTTAAGAGTCCAGCTGCTATCAGAAAATTGATGAAGCATTGGGCACTGAAGTCTATTTTGATCATCACTGCAGTTATTGGGAGCGGGACATCAACGAGAACCCAATCGGTTTGGTCAGACATTACTGCCCAGGGAAAAAATTTATGAGTATTGTTAATCCACAAGAAGTTTTATTTGTACTAGAACGTTTAAATAATCAACCGAAAAAAACACCGGGCTATAGGTCTTATTGATTAAAACTGTTGCAATTGGAAATTGAATTCACAATTCATTATTGCAAATACAGAAATATATTAAACTAACGTTCCCTGTGTCTTTCACAATAACCGGAGAAATTTTCAGCAGCAGTTTTTCTGTTCTATTCATCCAGATTGCTGTCAAGATAATCCAGTGCTTCTCTTTCTGTTGCAAAATGGCGTGAAGGGTACTTTGTTTTAAGTTTTGCAAGCCTGTTAATCTGCATCCCTCCGAGAGGATTTGTTCCGACAATTCTTGCCACTTTTTTCAACCCTGCTTCTTCTGCCATCTGTGTCATTTCAGCTACAATTTTCTGAACTTTTTCATCACTGGGTTTGTAATTTTCCGCATATGTCAGGACTGTAAATCCGGGCTTACACTGGGCCACTGCTTCTTTGTAAGACTGCTGGAGTTTTAAAGCACGTTCAAGATCCAGTGTTCCCTCAAAATAGATGTAGATCCGGTTTTTTATGGGATCCACTTTTGTAAGCATTTCCTGCATTGCTTCCATTTTTACCTCTCCTTTTAAATGTAAGCTTTTGTGAACACTGATACTTTTGCTAAAATTATGCCATAAGCATGTTATTTATATGTAGCAACAAGATAAGTATAATATAAACAGAATGATACAGGGGTTGTTAAAACCTGTCTTATTTAAGTTTTTATTTCCAATTTAAAATACAGTTTCATGTTGAAAGTTTTTTGCTCTGTTCTTTCGAAAAGCAGGTTACTAATGGGAGTTAAGAACAGAGTATTTATTTTGCTTGCCGGGATTACTATCAGCTCAAGGTTAAATATCTTTATAATAAAAACACTATCTTTACTCCTAAAAAACAGTTGCTAAATTGCATAATTTCACTTAGTTTTAAATGTTGTGTGTTTTATATCAGCGGGGAATAAAAATGTCTGATGTAAAGAAAAAAATTGAGGATTTAAGAAAAGAGCTTCGTTTTCACGAGTACAGATACTATGTTCTTGGTGATCCTGTAATTTCAGATTATGAATATGACAGGATGATGGAGGAGTTAATCGCTCTTGAAAAGGAAAATCCTGAACTTATAACAGAAGATTCTCCTACTCAAAGGGTGGGGGGAGAACCTACAAAGGAATTCCCTCCGGTTATTCATCAAATACCTATGCTGAGCCTCGCAAATACCTATACTCAGGAGGAGCTGTTTGAATTTGACGGCAGAATAAAAAAACTGCTTCCCGGAGAGAAAATTGAATACGTAACCGAACTCAAGTTTGACGGAATTGCAGTATCTTTGATCTACAGAAACGGTCTGTTTGTACAGGGTGCAACAAGAGGAGACGGGAACAGGGGGGATGACATAACACAAAACCTGCGTACAATCAAATCAATACCTTTAAAACTTTTTGATAAACCGGGATATCCAAAAAATATTGAAGTAAGGGGCGAGGTTTTTATGTCCAAGAAAGGTTTTGCCTCTTTAAACAGATCTCAGGAAAAAGCCGGTGATAAAATTTTTGCAAATCCGAGAAACGCCACAGCAGGTTCTTTAAAACTCCAGGATCCTTCTTTAACAGCAAAAAGACCTCTTGAGTTTTCAGCATATTTCCTTCATGTTTTTAACAGGGAGGAAATAAAAGCGGATTTAGATCTTTCAACTCACAGATCGCATTTAAATCTTTTACGGGAGCTGGGGCTCCCGGTAAGCAGATACGCAGTGCTCAGAAGATCAATTAATGACGTTGTTGACTTTTGTAATATGTGGGAAGAAAAGAGAGATTCTCTGCCCTTTGAAATAGACGGGATAGTTGTCAAAGTAAACAGCATAGATCAACAGAAAAGAATAGGCAGTACTGCAAAAAGCCCCAGATGGGCTATTGCTTATAAATTTAAAGCCAGGCAGGCAACAACAAAACTTCTTGATATTCATCTTCAGGTAGGAAGAACAGGCGTTGTCACTCCAGTAGCTGTTCTTGAACCTGTTCAGCTTGCAGGATCAACTATCAGCAGGGCGACTCTTCACAATGAAGATGAGATTATCAGGAAAGATATCAGAATAGGAGATACTGTTCTTATAGAAAAGGGCGGAGACGTAATTCCCAAAATAGTAAAGGTGATATCCGAAAAAAGACCAAGCGGATCAAAGCCTTTCCGTATTCCGGATACATGCCCTGTGTGCCATGGACCTCTTGTCAGAATAGAAGGAGAAGCAAGAGTTCAGTGTGAAAACGTAAGCTGTCCGGCTCAGGTTCACAGAAGGATTGAACACTTTGCTTCAAGAAGTGCAATGGATATTGACGGTTTTGGCGATGCACTTGTGGAACAGCTTGTTAATAAAGGAGTTATCCGGGATTACGGTGATATTTACTTTTTAAAAAAGGAAGATCTGGCAAACCTTGAAAGAATGGGGCAAAAGAGTGCGGAAAATATTTTAAACAGTATTGAACAGAGTAAAAAAAGACCTTTAAGCAGGGTGATATTCGGACTAGGTATCAGGTATGTAGGTTCCGGAGTTGCATCCATACTTGCCGATCATTTCGGATCCATTGATAAGATAAAAAAAGCGGATTTGGAAGAATTGACAAATATTGAAGGAATCGGCTCCGTAATTGCAGAAAGCATAAAAAACTTTTTTAATCAGGAGAATAACCTTAAGGTGATTGAAAAGCTCCGTAAAGCAGGTGTTGTTATGGAGCAGGAGATAAAGGATAAAAAGAAGGGGATTTTTGCCGGTAAAATATTTGTTTTAACCGGTGCGTTAAGCAGATTTACCAGAGACGGAGCAGCGGAATTAATTGAATCCGAGGGGGGAGAAGTGAAATCCGGTGTAAGCAGAAATACAGACTACATACTTGTGGGACAGAATCCCGGCTCAAAATACCGTAAAGCTCTGGATCTCGGTATTGAAGTAATGGATGAAAATACTTTTGTTTCAATTCTGGAGAAGGCAAAAAAGAAAAAATTTCCGGATACAAATCAGCTTGAAATAGAATTATAACAGGTGTAAAAAGGGAACATAGCAGGATGAAATCCAGTGAATTTGAAGTTTACACACGGAGAGATATTGAGATTGTCAGCGGGACAGGTGCAAGAGTAAAAGACAGCAGAGGAAGAGAGTATATTGACTGCATTGGCGGGATAGGCGTGGCGTCTCTTGGCCATGGTAACAGGATTCTGGCACATGCACTTAAAAAACAGGCGGAAAAGATAATCAGCGTATCAAATCATTTTTATAATGACAAAAGAACAGAGCTTGCAGAAAAATTAACAGGGCTTGCTCCGGACAGTTTAAACAGGGTGTTTTTCTGCAATTCAGGTACTGAGAGCATAGAAGCAGCTATAAAATTTGCAAGGTATGCAACTAAAAAGCATGGATTTGTCTGTGCTGAGCGGAGTTTTCACGGAAGAACAATGGGTGCGCTAAGCGCTACTTTTAAGGAGAAGTACAGGGAGCCTTTTAAGCCCCTTGTACCGGGATTTGATTTTGCAGAGTACAATAATTTTGAATCGTTTAAAAGTAAAATTAATCAAGATACAGCAGCAGTGATAATTGAACTGGTTCAGGGAGAAGGTGGTATTTATCCGGCAGATAAGACATTTATTAAAAACCTGAGTATGTTTTGCCGGGAAAACAATATTCTGATAATTATTGATGAAGTTCAGACAGGAGTAGGCAGAACAGGTACGTTTTTTACGTTTGAGCAGTACGGAATTGTACCTGATATTGTAACTCTGGCCAAAGGTCTCGGAGGTGGAGTCCCCATTGGTGCTGTTCTGGTTTCCGATAAAATTCCTGGAATGCCTGGCAGACACGGCTCAACCTTTGGAGGGAACCCTTTTTCATGCGCTGCGGCAGTAACTGTAATAGACTATATTAAAAAGGAATCTCTGATTAAGAAAGTTTCCGAAAAAGGGGACAGGTTTGTATCGCTTATAAAGAAGAATAATTTGTCAGCAATAAAAGAGATCCGTCACCTCGGTTTGATGATAGGTGTTGAGCTTTTCGGTGATGCTTCCGAGGCTGTAAATAAAATGCAGGAGATGGGTGTGCTTGCAATTACTGCAGGGGAAAACACCATAAGGTTCCTTCCTCCTTTGGTTATTGAATATGCGGATCTGGAAAAAGTTGCACAGGTCTTAACAGAGGTTCTTAGATTCTAAAAAATATTGAGGTATTAATGGAAAAGAGCGGTTCGGGCAGAAGGAAATCACATAAAGTATTTGTAGGCAATGTATGCATTGGCGGGGACAGCCCTGTTGTTGTGCAGTCTATGACAAACACAAAAACAGATGATATAAAAAGTACTGTTGAACAGATACGCATTCTTTCTGCTGCAGGGTGTGAGATAATAAGAGTAGCTGTGCCTGATAAAAGATCGGCTGAAAGTTTATATAAAATCAAAGAGCAGATAAACGTTCCTCTTGTCGCAGATATACATTTTGATTACAAACTTGCAATTTTATCAATCGAGCACGGCGCTGATAAAATCAGAATTAATCCGGGCAATATCGGCTCGGAAACCAGAGTGTTGAAAATTCTTGAGAAAGCAGCAGAAAAAAATATACCTGTAAGAATAGGCGTGAACAGCGGCTCTCTTGAGAAGGATATTTTGTCAAAATTCGGACATCCCGGAGCAGAAGCTCTTGCGGAAAGTGCAATGCGCCACGTAAAATTTTGTGAGAAAAACGGATTCAGGAACATTGTAATCTCTGTCAAGGCTTCGGATGTAAGAGTTATGATTGACGCCAATAGAATTATTGCACAAAAAACCGATTATCCTATACATCTCGGTGTAACGGAATCGGGAAGCGTAAAAACTGGAGCAATCCGTTCTGCAGTGGGAATAGGCGCGCTTCTTGCTCAGGGTATTGGCGATACAATCCGGGTATCATTAACAGGAGATCCTGTTGAAGAGATTAAAGCAGCATTTTTGATTTTAAATTCTCTGCATTTGAGAAAAAGAGGGGCAACAATTATTTCCTGCCCTACATGCGGCCGCACTGAAACAGATGTAACCGGGATTGTTGAAGAGCTGGAAAGTGAGCTTAAAAATATTACAAAACCGATTGTTGTTGCAGTTATGGGGTGTGCAGTTAACGGACCCGGGGAAGCAAGAGAAGCAGACATTGGTGTAGCATGCGGAAAACATGAAGGTCTGCTTTTCAAGAAAGGTGAAGTAATTAAAAAAATTCCGGAGAAAGATATTGTTAAAGTTCTTAAACAGGAGATACAGAACTGGCAGGACAGTACATATGATTAGACCGTAACCCGAATTAAATTAAGTGATTCGATTTGCTTGATCTTCAAATCATCCCGATCCTGAACAGACCGGCAGTGACGTGCCTTCTTTTAGTCTCCCCTCTCTACGGGAAGTCAAAATGCCACCACCTCTGGTGGTGGATGTTTACTGTTATCATATAAAGCATAATGTCCATATTATTACAAAAAAGGTCACTTTAATGATATGATTACTCAGATTAATTTTATCATTAATTAAAAGAGCAGCCGTGAGAATTAATATTCTGCTGCGCTTTTCCTTGAGCAATTTATTGAAGAGTGGTCATATACAAAAAAGTTTGCTACGCGGAGAACGGCACAGAATGTATTGCTCAGCCGGGTAATCATGCTTTCGTGAAATTATGTAAAGAACAGAGAATTGAGCAATGCTTTACAAAAGTAAAAAACCCGAAATCCGGTGGAAAAGCTGAACTTGTTGTTAGAGCAACCATGGAGATATCGCATACAAAGACAGAGTTTTATTCATCTGCCCATGGAAAAAATTTTGAGACTGCGATAAAACCACAACATAACTCATTGGTTGGTCTGGCTCCTGTGGAAAAATTTATTTAATAATTTTCCCCGAGAATATGTAAACAATGCCTGGAATTTCTAACAGTTTATGTCATACTCATTGGCAAAATCAGTTAATTTTTTCCGTAAATCAAGATATACATCAATTGGAGTCTTAAATTCAATTTTTTCATTGTTTTGCAGTTTCAGAACAAATGTATTTGATGAAAAGCTGATATTTTTTATCTGGTCATTTCTGATTTGTATGGCAGAATTTTTATATGATTGTTTAATTTCCAGATTACCACCAATAATTTTAATGTATTTTCTGCCGTATTTTTTATAAACATATACTCTTTTAAGTGTTAATCCAACCAAAATCAGGCCGTAAACAGCAAAAACAAGTACGGATAATATCTTTTTTGATAATGCAAAATCAATAACAATAAAAAAGTAGCCCAAAAGAGACACTGAGAAGAAAACTATTATTATGTATTTAAAAATTTTTGAACGGCCTGGATTATAAATTATATCCTGATCAATAAAAGTAGTATTGTTTTCCATGCTGCCTGCCTTTTTAAGATCATTAATAAAAAGAGAATAATATAATGATGATACATATTGTAATAAATATTATTAAATTTGTCAAGTAAAATATTATAAATGATTGCTTAATTTTATTATTATGGAGAAGCAAAAAAAATAATCTTAAGGTTATATTTGACAGCTTTTATTTTTTTACTTTTTACGGGTTTTTGTGAGGAATTGACAGTTGCCTTCCCGCCGGAAAGTCGCTGCATGCTTTAATATTCATCGGACAAACAATATTAATTGCCTGCAAGAGATTGTTGATTTCCCCTGAGTTTTATTGAGCCCGTCTCATGACAAATGATATTTAAATTGTCTGGATCTATACATTAAATCTGAAATCAATAATGTCTCCGTCCTGTACAATATAGGTTTTACCTTCAAGCCGGACTTTACCGTGCTTACGGGCTTCTGCATACGAACCGGCTTCAATAAAATCCTTATAAGAAACAACCTCAGCTCTGATGAAACCTTTCTTTATATCGCTGTGTACAGCTTCTGCCGCATCAACAGCTGCTGTATTCTTTTTTATTGTCCATGCTCTGACCTCATCCTTGCCCACTGTTAAAAAGGAGATGAGACCCAGAAGATCATATGAGAGCCTTATTACTTTATTTACTGCAGGTTCCGAAATCCCGTATTCCTTTAAAAATGTTTCAGCATCTTCAGGGTTCATCTGAGAGATTTCATATTCTATTTCTCCCTGAACAACAGTACAGATTTCCCTGTCTGTTATTCCGGGAAGATCAGGCAGGTTTTTATCATCGTCACTGTTATTTAGAATGACCAGTACAGGTCTTCCTGATAAAAATGCAAAACCTTTCAGCTCTGGAGCATTCGCAATATCAGGATAGTGCCTTAAAGGCTCATTGCTTTCAAGAATCTCATGGCATCTGTGAAGCAGTTTTTCTTCTTTCTCGTCAATCTGTCGGTGCCGTTTTTTGTCAAGCTCAAGTCGTTCAATTCTTTTTTCAGTAACAACAAGATCATTAAAGAGCAGTTCCTCATCGAGTTTTTTAAAGTCCTGTGCAGGAGAAGGCTGATCACTGCCCGTAAGTTTGAAATTTCTGAGAACATGAATAAATGCATCACAGTCCCTTATTGAATTTAAGCGGCTGTCTTCTCCTGGTTTGCCTGAAACAGCAGTTTGGGAAGGAAGTATGTATTCTATTGTAGCATATATTTTCTTGTTTGGGTTAAAAATTTCACTTAGTCTGTCAATGCGCTCATCAGGCACCTTTACAAGAGCTCTTCTCAGCTCGCTTTTTTTCTCTGGTTCGTGCTGAAGCCCTGTAAGTGCTTCAAAAATTGTTGTTTTCCCTGAAAGAGGGAGTCCTGTTATTCCAAGTTTCATTTAAGCCTCCTGAAAAATAATCATGGGAAATATAATATAATTTGTCCAATTTGTCCACTGGTAAAATAATAATCGTATTAAAAAGTCGATATATCAGTGCAAATACAGGTAAAAATTTCAAAAAAAGAGATATGATTTCAAAAAGAAATAAATCGTTGCCTGGGATATATTAATTTAATCGAAATAAAAAACTGGAACTGAAATGCTTTATAATGTTAAAGTATTGTCAGTTACAATTAATAAAGATGATTTTCAGATATTATTAGGCAGATGTCCACAAAACAGACTTATTTTTAAAAACAGACAGAGGGAAGATATTTCCTAGTGAAAAAAGGGCAATTAATTCCATTTGTTTTTGAAAATTGCAGAGATATCAAAGGTTTAAGCCTGATTTCAGCTTTACATTTCTGGCCCGTTTTTTGCTCAAAGTTCTAAAGAGAAGAAAAAACAGAGAATATGTTTAAAGAGGGAATTATGCTTGGTTATATTGCGGCTTTTTTAGCAGGCGGATTAGTAGGGGTACTTGGTACTGCGTTGTTTACATCCTATTCAAAATCAAAATTGATAAAAGAAAGAAGTCTGATTGCAGGCAGACTGGATTTTTTAGAACGTGAAGGTGAATCAAAAAGATTCAAACCTGTTAAGGATCCGAGATACAAATTTCATAAGCTCTCAAATTAATATTGATTGACACTGTTCTGAAAAAGGGGCTGTCCGGAATTAACCGGGCGGCTTCTTTTTTTAACAAAATTAGTTATTTTATCTTCAATCTGGCAATTTTAATCATCCCTGCTGATAAAATATTTTTAGATTCAGTGATTTGATATTGACATAAGAAAATAAATATCGTAAATTAACCAGCTGTTATGATTAGATTGATTTCGAATAAAATTTCAATAGCTTTTATTCTTCTGCTGGCACTGCCTCTTAATCTGCTGGCGGGTCCGAAAGATAATCAAATTATTCTGATTTTTTCAGGAGATAATAACGGGCTTGTTGAATCCTGCAATTGTCCACCGGAGCCGTGGGGCGGGCTTGCATACAGGAAAACTGTTATTGATTCGTTAAAACGTTCCGGTCAGTGTGATATTCTTGCTGATTACGGTAATTTTCTCTCATCTTATAAACAGGAAAAGAGTGATTTGCTTGTGGGCAGAATTTATTCTATCCTTGGATACGATGTAGTTAATACAGGAAAGAACGATTTTTTGTATGGGATTGAATTTTTACGCAAGTTACGTGATTATAACATTCCTCTTATTTCATCAAACATAAAAACAGGTTCTCCCGGATCAAAGATAATAAAAATAAACGGTAAGAAGATTTTATTTGCGGGACTTTGCGGTAAATTAAAGAACATTCCCGATTCAAAGTTTACTTCACCTGTATCTGCGTTAAGAGAGATCTTGCAGAAGGGAAAAGAGTATGACTGTCTGATTATACTTTCCTGTTTAAGTGAAGATGAAAACAGGAATCTGGTTGATAAATTCCCCGGGAAAATAAATATTATTCTGGGCAGTGGCTCAGAAGAGTCAATCCGCGGCGGATACAGATATTATAAAAAAGTGCTTTTTGCTATTGCAGGAACAGAAGGTAGAACTCTGGGTAAAATTGAGATTAAATTCAGTATGAAACAGAAACCGGAATACAGCATTTCTTTTATTCCGGTCCCTCTGAACATTGAGCCTGATCCTGATGTGGAAAAATTAATCAAATCGGAGTAGTTGATGGGGATTTTACAAAATTTATTAACATCTATAAAATTACATAGACTATTATATGCAATCTTTATTGTAATGTTTGTTGCCTTTTTGAATGTACTTTACATATTTTTTTATCCGACTTTAACTGTCAGTTCTCAGCAAAAACAGACTGTAACTGTTAAGCCGGGCATGAGCTCTTTTGAGATTGCTGATATGCTTGTTGAAAAAGGAGTAATCAGAAACAAAAAAAGGTTTATTGCAGCTATAAAAATTCTTGGCGTTTCCACAAAACTGCAGTCCGGTGATTACATCTTTTCCGGCCGCTTAAATAATTACAGTGTGGCACTTAAACTTTACAAGGGAAGAGTTATTACGCAGTCAATTACTTTTCCGGAAGGGATGAAAGCAAGGGACATGGCCGGATTAATCAGCAGAAAATTTAATGTTGATTCTCTGGATTTTATGCGTCTGGTTAAAAGCGATTCGGTTTGTAAGTCGTATGGAATAAGAGCAGGTTCTCTTGAAGGGTATCTTTATCCAGATACTTACAAATTCAGAAAAAATGTGAATGCCTCTGAAATTGTGGATGCAATGGTAAAAAGATGGAAGGAGCTGTTTACAGATTCTCTCAGAGCCCGTGCTGAAGAAATAAATTTAAGTGTACATCAGGTGATGACATTAGCTTCCATAATTGAAGGAGAAGTGCAGCTTGACAGGGAGAGAGCAACTGTTTCTTCGTTATATCATAACAGGTTGAGAATAGGAATGAGACTGCAGGCGGATCCTACAATACAGTACATAATAAAAAACGGACCCAGGCGGCTTTTGGAAAAGGATCTAAAAATTGATTCTCCTTACAATACATACATTTATGCAGGTCTTCCTCCGGGTCCTATTAATAACCCAGGTATCAAATCAATTATTGCAGCTCTGTATCCGGACAGCACAAAGTACCTGTACATGGTGGCGAACGGAGACGGCTCACACCATTTTTCAAAAACAATTATTGATCACATAAAAGCAAAGAAAAGATTTGACATTGAAAGAAAAAGAGTCAGGCGGCTGAAAAAGTGAATCTGTCTGAAAAGGGAACCTTGTGGAAAAATTTTTGAATACATTGAACAACGAGCAGAAAAAAGCCGTTCTGGCCGGAGACGGTCCTCTGATTGTACTGGCAGGAGCAGGAAGCGGAAAGACCAGAGTCCTGACAATGCGTATTGCACACCTGATAGCAGAAAGAGATGTGCTTCCGGAAAATATCCTTGCAGTCACATTTACAAAAAAAGCTGCCGGTGAGATGAAAGAAAGAATAAGCAAATTTGTTCCGGAGAGCGGAGGTTTGTGGATTGGCACTTTTCATTCAATATTTTCACGTATTCTCCGCAGGGAAGCATCTGCAGTAGGTTATACAAAGGATTTTGTGATTTATGACAGAGAAGATCAGGAAAGTATAATAAAAAAGATTATTACTGAAGATGTACCGGAAGCGGGGCGGTTTTCAGCTCGTGCAATACTCGGCACAATAAGCATGGCAAAAAACAGTTTGATATCACCTGAAACTTTCAGCGAGAGAGTATCTTCTCCCTTTGAAGAGATTGTATCAAGGATTTACCCTGATTATCAGGCCAGACTTAAAAGAAATAACGGATTTGATTTTGACGACTTAATTACAGTACCGATTCATCTTTTTAATGAAAGAGAGGATGTACTGGATTATTATGCCGGAAAGTTCAGATATATACTTGTTGATGAATATCAGGATACAAACAGGGCTCAGTACCAATTAATAAAACTGCTCAGTAAAAAACACAAAAATATATGTGTTGTTGGTGATGATGACCAGTCCATTTACAGATGGCGGGGTGCTGATATCAGAAACATACTTGAGTTTGAGCAGGATTTCCCCGGCGCAGAGATTATCAGACTTGAGCAGAATTACAGATCAACAAAGAACATTTTAAAAGGCGCAGTGTCTGTTGTAAGCAATAATAAAGGACGAAAAGGCAAGACATTGTGGTCTCAGAATCCCGAAGGCGAAAAAATAGAAATTTTTGAGACCCGGAACGAACACGAAGAAGCAGATAAGATTGTTGACCGGGTTCACCATGAAATCTTTACAAATAAAAGAACATTTAATGATTTTGCAGTGCTTTTCAGAACAAATGCACAGTCAAGAGTAATAGAGGATTCTCTGAGGAGAAAAGGAATCTCCTATGTGATTGTAGGGGGAATAAGATTTTATGAACGAAAAGAGATTAAAGATATTCTGGCGTACCTTAAACTTGTAGTTAATCCCAGTGATAATGTGAGTTTCAGAAGAGCAGTAAACTTTCCGGCAAGAGGAATAGGAAAAGTCTCTCTTGACAAACTTGAAGCTTTTGCAAAGCAGAATAATGAGTCTCTTTTTGAGGCCTCTTTTAATGTTGATAAAATTGATAATATATCACAGAGAACAAAGGACGCAATTAAGGGTTTTGTAAACTTAATTTCCAAATATTCTTCGTTAATTGAAAAATTTACTCCCAACGAACTGGTAGGCGCTCTGATAGACGAAACAGGCATTCTTCAGATGTATAAAAAAGATATAGGACCGGACAGCCAGAGCAGAGTTGAAAATATACACGAACTTATAAATTCGGTAAATGAGTATATCGCACGTTCGGAATCCCCGACAATCTCCGGCTTTCTGGAAGAAGTTTCACTGATCAATGATATTGATTCGTGGGACAGTTCTCAGAATGCCATTACTCTTATGACACTTCACAGTGCCAAGGGGCTTGAATTTCCGGTAATTATTATTTCAGGATGTGAAGACGGCCTTTTTCCTCTTGTAAGGAGCTTGGATGATCCTGAAGCATTGGAAGAAGAGAGACGGCTTTTTTATGTGGGTATAACCAGAGCAATGGAAAAAGTTTATCTGATGTGGGCAGGGGAGAGAAGAAGGTTCAACCAGTATGCAGCTTCTGCACCTTCCAGATTTCTGGATGAAATTGATCCTGAAGTTGTTGTTAAGCACAGAGTGACTTTCAGAAGAAGTCCGGCTTTTCAGAAAAAGAAAATAGCGGATTTCTCAGTACCTGATACATTTTCACAGGATCAGTCAAAATACCATAAAGGTGTAAAAATAAAACACAATATTTACGGAAAAGGAACAATTGTGGATGTAGGCGGCAGAGGTACTCATCAGACTGTTTCTGTGGTTTTTGATGACGGAACAAAGAAAAAGTTTATTGTTGAGTATGCGAATTTAACTGTCATTTAGAAAGATTAAAATCTTTTTTCTTTATCCGTATTTTAAGAAGGCCGGCAGCTGTAGTGAATCTATTTCCATTTTTTATCCTTAATTTATTCGCTGATATCAAAGCAGCTCGCAATTTAAAATATTGTTTTTTTCCATTCTTTTTTTTACATTTAACGGAATTGATTATAATCTAATTAAAACAGGAGAAGTATTATGAAGTATTCATTAATTACTGCAATTTTTGCTGTTTTTGTGATTATGTTATCCGGTTGTTCGCAAAACAGTAAGAATCCTCTGTTACAGGAATTTGATACTCCTTTTCAAACTCCGCCGTTTTCAAAAATAAAGGTTAAACACTATCTGCCGGCTTTTAAAGAAGCAATAAAAGTCCATAATGAAGAGATTAAGGCAATTGCGGAAAACAAGGAAGAGCCCACTTTTAAAAATACTCTTGTTGCTCTTGACAACAGCGGACATCTTCTTGATAAAGTTGAGGGTGTTTTCTACAATTTACTTTCTGCGAATACCAACGATGAAATGCAGAAAGTAGCGGAACAAGTTTCTCCTCTTCTTTCCAAACATTCCGATGATATTTTGATGAATATGACTCTTTTTAATCGCGTTAAAGCGGTTTATGACAAGCAAAAAGATTTAAATCTTTCTGTTGAGGATAAGAAACTTCTTGAAGAGACATACAAACAGTTTGTCCGCGGCGGTGCAAATTTAAATGAAGAGCAAAAACAGAGATTAAGGGAGATCAATGAAAAACTTTCAATGCTCTCATTGAAATTCGGTAATAATGTTTTAAAAGAAAACAATAAGTTTGAGCTTGTAATTGATAAAAAGAAAGATCTTGCAGGTCTTCCTGAATCAGTGGTAAATGCTGCTGCCAGTGCAGCCAAAGATAGAGGGTATGAGGGTAAGTGGCTGTTTACTCTTGATAAACCAAGTTTGATTCCTTTTCTGCAGTACTCGGATAAAAGAGATCTGCGGAAAAAGATGTTCCTTGGTTATATCAACATGGGAAATCACAATGATGAATTTGACAACAAGGAAATAATAAAAGAAATTGTAAATTTACGGTTAGAAAAGGCCAATCTTTTGGGCTACACAACTCATGCTGATTATGTTCTTGAAGAAAATATGGCCAAAAAACCGGTAAATGTTTACAATCTTCTGAAAAAAATCTGGAAACCTGCGCTTAACAAAGCAAAACAAGAGCGGGATATGCTCCAGAAAATGGCAGATAAAGAGGGCGCAAACATTAAACTGGAACCGTGGGACTGGTGGTATTATGCTGAAAAACTGAAAAAAGCAAAGTACGACATTGATGAAAGCGCTGTAAAACCTTATTTCCAGTTGGAAAACGTCAGAAAAACCGCGTTTGAGGTTGCACATAAACTTTACGGAATAACTTTTGAAGAGCGCAAGGATATTCCTGTTTATAATGATGATGTAAAAGTATTTGAAGTTAAAGACAGCGATGGTTCACACATAGGTATTTTGTTTACAGATTATTTCTTCAGAAAGAGTAAGCGGGGCGGAGCATGGATGGATGCTTACAGAAAGCAGTATCGTATTAACGGGAAAAATATTTCACCTGTTATATGTAATGTATGTAATTTTGCAAAACCGACAAAAGATGCACCGTCTTTGTTAAGTTATGAAGATGTGCAGACCCTTTTTCATGAATTCGGCCATGCGCTTCACGGCTTATTATCAAACTGCACTTACAGAAGTCTTTCAGGTACATCTGTACCAAGGGATTTTGTAGAACTCCCCTCTCAGATTATGGAAAACTGGGCAAGAGAGCCTGTGGTAATGAAACAGTATGCAAAACATTATAAAACCGGTAAAACAATACCTGATGCCCTTATTAAAAAACTTAAGAAAGCCGGTACATTCAACCAGGGTTTTGCAACAACAGAATATCTTGCGGCCTCTTTTCTTGATATGGACTGGCACACAATAACAAAGCCGGTAACAATGGGAGTAAATGAATTCGAAAAAGAGTCTATGGACAGAATAGGATTAATACCGGAAATAGTCGTTCGTTACAGAAGCACATATTTCAGGCATATTTTTTCAGGAGGATATTCTTCCGGTTATTACAGTTATGTATGGGCAGAGGTACTGGATGCAGATGCGTTTGAAGCATTTAAGGAACACGGTCTTTTTGACAAGGTAACAGCAAAGAAATTCCGGAACAATGTATTGTCAAAGGGCGGTACAGATGATCCTATGGTGCTTTACAGAAGATTCCGAGGTGCAGATCCGGATATAAATGCGCTTCTCGAAAGACGCGGATTAAAGTAAAAAACGGATTTTTATCAATGCTTATGTTAAAAGGAGGCTAAAAAGAATGTCTTATACTTATAAAGAATTAAAGAAAAAGACTCTTGCTGAGCTTAAAGAAATTGCAAAAGGCATTGAACACGAAGCAGTCCAGGGTTATACTCAGTTGAATAAAGATCACCTTCTGGAAGCTTTGTGTAAGGCTTTGAATATTGATATGCACGAACATCACGAAGTTGTAGGTGTAAATAAGACTGAGATAAAGTCGCAGATCAAAAAATTCAAAGCTGTGCGTGACAAAGCCCTTAAAGAAAAGGATCCGGAAGCAGCAAGAAAGGCAAGAAAGAAGATAAAAAAACTGAAAAGAACTCTGCACAGAGCAACTGTGTAAAATAGATATAGATCATTGAATACTAAAAGAACAATTTCCCGGGATCTTTGAGACTCGGGGAATTGTTCTTCTTCTAATTAAGGGCGTTTATGTATAAACCGGAATCTCAATACAACTTTTATAAAAGGATCTCTCTGTTTTTAAAAGATTTGTCAGTAGAGAGTGTGTGTTCAATCCTAAAGTTCGGGCTCCCAAAGAGAATGGGAACAATATTCTCATTAAGGAAGAATTCTTTTCTTGATATTGAAAGACCCATATTCTTCCTTTCAACGGGAAGGTGCGGGACAAACTGGTTCCAGGCGCTTCTGAGTCATGATAAGAATTTGAAGACAGAACATGAAGCAGTGCCTAACCTTGCGTTTCAGAATAAATTTGCTTATAATCTTTTTAATATGGCAAGGCAGGGGGAAATAGAGTATAATACAGCTGTTGAATCTGCAAAAGAAATCTTTCTTGCGGGCAGAGAGACTTATCTTCGTTACTGCTATAAAACAAAAAAACGTTTCGCAGAAACAAATCATTATCTTACTTTTTTTGCTCCTGCAATTGCAGAGCTCCTGCCAAACGCGATATTTGTACATGTTTACAGGCATCCCGGAGATTTTGTACGTTCTGCGGTAAGACGCGGCTGGTTCACAGAAAAAAATATAAGCTCACATGCATTTATCAGGCCTCTTTCCTTTATGCCAGAGTATGAAAAGTGGGAACAACTATCCTTAATTCAGAAAAACGCCTGGTTGTGGAGGGAGACAAACCTTTTTATAGAGGATTTTAAAAAGAAAATACCTGAGAACAGGTTTTTTTCTTTTGATTTCTCAAAGCTTTCTACAGACAAAGTAATGGAGTTGATAAAATTTGCCGATGTGAATATTTCAGAAGACAAAGTTGTAAAACAGATGCAGAAAAAAGTAAATTTCCAAAAGGGTGGGGATTTCCCCGGATATGAAAGTTGGGATAAAAATCAGAAACAGGAACTTTCTTATTTTTGCAAAGATTTGGCAGAAATTTACGGATACAAAATTTAAACAGGATCTTAACAATCAATGCTGCACAACATTAAAAAGACTGTACGTCATACAGCTGTTTACGGGTTCGGCAATATTGCAGCCAAGGCCATAGGTGTTATTTTACTTCCTGTTTATACCTCCCATATATCCCTTTCTGATTATGGAGTCCTCGGTATTGTTGAAGTGACAATACTTATTCTGTCTCAGGTGTTTATGTTCGGACTGGGGCAGGCATACATGCGTTTTTATAACTCTGATGAATACGGAGAAAAGAGAGAAGAACTTTTTTTCTCGTCATTTGCCTTTCTTGTAAATATCGGAATTGTCCTGAATATTGCAGGTAATGCGCTTTTACCATACATTGTGGGTAACGCGGAACTGATATTTTACTTCAGATTTGCTCTTATTATTATTGCTCTTAAATTGGTAACAACTCTTTTTCTTAATGTACTGCGGTCAGGCCAGAAAGCCGTACTTTATACTGTGGCAAATCTTTTAAAACTTTTTACAACACTTGTGCTGAATATCTATTTTGTTGCAGTAATAAAAATAGGGATAAAAGGCATTATCTATTCCATGCTGGCAGGCGAAGCAGTAATGCTGATAGTGCTTTTACCTTTTATGTTAAAACTGCTGCGCCCTGTTATTGTATTATCGCCGTTAAAGGCAGCTGTTATTTTCGGTTTTCCATTGGTCTTTAGTTCTCTTGCAGGTATGATCCTGAACATGGGCGACAGGTATATTCTTAAAATGCTTGTAGATTATAGAGAAGTAGGACTTTACAGCCTTGGTTACAAAATAGCCGGAGTGTTGAATATGGTTTTGATTCAGGCATTTCTGCTTAGCATCAGGCCTATTTCATACAGCATGTACGGCAGTAAGGGGGACACGCGTTTTTACAGTAAAGTGCTCACATATTTTGTTTTCATTCTTGTATGGGCAGGGCTTGGCATTTCTGTTTTCTCAAAAGAGATAGTTCATCTGTTTGCAAGATCAGCTGATTATTGGCCTGCATACAGAATTGTACCCCTGATAATAATTGCCTACATTTTCAGCGGAGCAAGATCTGTTGTTAACATGGGTCTGCTTTTAAAGAAAAAGACTTTATATCTTGCGGTTTTAACAGCTGCAGCCGCATTTGCAAATATAGGATTAAATTTTCTTTTAATACCAAAGTATAAAATGTTTGGAGCTGCTGCTGCAACAATTATATCTTTTGTGGTTCTCTTTATTGCAACTCATATAATGGCAGGCAGGTATTATAAAATCCCGTATGAAAACGGAAAATTATTTTTAATGTTTTCGGCAGGAACAGCCCTGTTTTTCGGAGCGCAATTTATACAAACCAATAATTTTACAATAACGGTTATTTATAAACTTTTATTGGTTCTTATTTTCCCATTTGTTCTTTTTGTTTTCGGATTTTATGAAAAAGTTGAACTGGACAGATTAAAGAGTTTGTTTAAAAAAAGAATGATTAATCGAAAGGAGGATCGAAGTTGAAAAGACGCGGTGAATTTTATATTGTTTCCGCATATCTGCTGTGGGGATTTCTGCCAATCTACTGGAAAGTAATTAAAAGTATCAATGCGCCTCAGATAATCTGTCACAGAATTTTCTGGTCATTTCTGCTCTTGTTTTCAGTGTTGTTTTTTATTAAAAAAAACAGAAATTTCAGAAAGATATTTTCCCGTAAGAATATTTTGATATATGCAGCAGGGAGTCTTATTCTTGCCTCAAACTGGACAATTTATGTGTGGGCAGTGAATTCCAACCTTATTGTGGAAACAAGCCTCGGATATTTTATAAATCCTCTTTTAAATGTGTTAATGGGTGTGATTCTGCTTAAAGAAAAGCTGAAATCAATGCAGTGGCTTGCTATTGGTCTGGCTGCAACAGGCGTCCTTTATCTGACTTTTATTTACGGATCTTTTCCATGGATATCTCTTGTACTGGCTTTTTCGTTCGGGCTTTACGGCTTGATTCATAAGCTGGGCCCTCTTGAAGCAATCGAAGGATTGTTTCTTGAGACAGGTTTGCTCTTTGTTCCGGTAACAGCTCTTTTAATGCTTTTTGAAGCAAGAGGTACCGGAGCAATGGGGCATGTAAATTTTACACAGACGTTTTTTTTAGTCTTCACCGGAGCAGCAACAGCTGTTCCCCTTGTACTGTTTAATGCAGGCTTAAGATTAATCCCACTTTCGGTTACAGGAATACTTCAGTATATTGCCCCTTCTCTTCAATTTCTTGTTGGCGTTGTAATTTATAAAGAGCCCTTTACGTGGAGCCGATTTACAGGATTTGTTTTTGTATGGACAGCTCTGATTATTTTTACAACATGCAGTATAAGAGAATACAGAAAATCAAACAACCATAAACCCCCACTCAAAAAATAAAACAAATTAAAAAAGGGCTTGCATATCGTTAAAACATTGCATATATTTAGATATATGGATATGAATATATATAGATAAATAATAGGAGGTTTCGGAAAAAATGACTGATTATGATTTATTGATTCTGGGCGGAGGGCCTGCAGGGCTTACAGCAGGGATCTATGCAGGAAGAGCACTTTTAAAGGTTGCAATGCTGGAAAAATTAGTACCTGGCGGTCAGGTTGCACAGACAGACTGGATTGAGAATTACCCCGGTTTTGAAGATGGTGTTGCTGGTTTTGATCTTGTCCAGAAAATGGATAAACAGGCAAGACGTTTCGGCCTTGAAGTTATGTCTGCAGAAGTGACAGATGTTGATTTCTCAGGAGCGGTTAAAAAAGTTATAACAGGGACCAAAGAATATACTGCAAAGGCAGTGATTGTTACAACAGGCACTGATCCTAAACTTCTTGGAATTCCCGGAGAAAAGGAGTTTAAGGGCAGAGGGGTTTCTTACTGTGGTACCTGCGACGCGCCCTTTTTCAAAGATAAAGATGTTATTGTTGTTGGCGGTGGAAGTACAAGCGTTCAGGAAGCTCTTTACCTTACAAAATTTGCAAAGTCAGTAAAATTGATTTCCCGAAGAGAAACAATGAAAGAGCTTAAGGCAGAGAGAATTCTGATTGACAGAGCTTTAAAAGAGCCCAAACTGGAATTTGTAATGCATCACAGGCTGACTTCCATAAACGGAAACAACAAGATTGAGTCTGTAACTTTGGAATACATTAAGACAGGCGAGAAACGTGAACAGAAGATTGACGGCGTTTTTATTTTTATTGGATATGACCCCAATACCGGTTTTCTGAAAGGAAAAATTGATCTTGATGATTGGGGGTACATTAAAACAGATGAAAATATGGAAACATCAGCCAAGGGTGTTTATGCTGCAGGTGACGTAAGAGCAAAGAATGTAAAGCAGATTACAACCGCAGTGGGTGAGGGAACAGTTGCAGCTGAGCATGCAATTAAATTGGTTGAATCACAGGAAGATTAAATTGGTGAGTTAAAAAATGACTGGAATAAATTATAAAGAACAGGCAAAGCTTTTAAAAGCGATTGCTCATCCAACAAGGCTTCATCTTCTTGAGATTATCAGGGATACAAACCCCTGCGTTCGTTCTATGGAAGAGGCCCTTGGTATAGCACAACCTACGGTTTCTCAGCATCTTTCAATATTAAGAAACCTTGGTATTGTGGAATCTGAAAGGCAGGGGCATCAGGTATGTTATAAAATAAAGAACAAAACAGTACTTAAGCTTTTGGATTCAATTGATTAACAAAATAACTAGGAGGAAATAATGCCAAAAGAGATTATCATTGATGATAATAATTTTAAACAGGAAGTGTTAGAGTCGGATATACCTGTAATAATTGATTTTTGGGCGCCATGGTGCGGTCCCTGCAGATTGATGACTCCGATTGTTGAGGATATTGCAGAAGAGTATGACGGCCGTGTTAAGGTCGGAAAACTTAATACTGATGAAAATCCGGGAGTAACAAGCGAATACGGGATTGTAAGCATTCCTACAACAATCATATTTAAAGACGGTAAAGCAGTGGATCAGATAATCGGCGCTGTACCAAAAGACGTAATTGTTAAAAAATTAGAAGCAGTGCTTTAATGATAAACCGGAGAAAAAAATTGTTACAACTTTTAATTGGTGTTTTGTCAGGCGGACTTCTGGGATTTTTGTATTATAAGTTTATTGGATGCAGATCAGGGGCCTGTCCAATAACAAGCAATCCATATGCAAGTATTATTTACGGCGCTGTTGTAGGTGCGCTTCTTGCATATGGGGGTAAGTAATTAAGGACCCGGTGTTTGTAATGTTACACGGAGCTGTAATTGATTAGCAGCTCTCCGGATTCAGAAGTGCTTTGAGTTATGGATTTTAAAAAACAAAACAGGAGATTAATGATGAGAAAGAATGCAGCGATTATTGCAGGCCTGTTGCTGATAAACATAGTAGTGTTTGGCTGTAGCGGCGGAGAAAAAAATAAGCCTAATAATCAAGAAAAAGCACAGCAAAAACAGGAAGCAAGTGTAAACTATGCTCCGGATTTTACATTGACGGATATCCACGGAAAAACAGTAAGACTTTCAGATTACAGAGGTAAGGTAGTTATTCTGGATTTTTGGGATACCTGGTGTCCGCCTTGCCGCAGAGGAATTCCGGATTTTATTAAATTATACAATACTTACAAAGACAGCGGTTTGGTGATTATAGGTCTTGCATTTGGCAGAGAAGGCGAGCAGAAAGTAAAAGATTTTGCAGAAGAGTTTGGTATGAATTATCCGGTTGTTGTTGCAACAAGGGAAGTCGGTGAGGCTTACGGACCTATCAGATCTATTCCTACAGCTTATATTATTAACAAAAAAGGTGAAGCTGTAAAAAGATATATAGGTCTGCGTCCTAAGAGTGAATTTGAGAATGATGTCAGATATCTTCTGCATAAAAAATAGATGTGCGCTGGTTTGATAAAAACATCCGGAGGCTGGCTTTATATGCCTCCGGATTTAAAAATAATTAAACGGAGAATTTTATGGCAACTCGTATTAAAAGAATTGAGGGATTAACACTGGCAGCAATCAGTGAATCAGGCCATTGGGTAGTTGCAGATACTGTTGAGAAATTAGACGGCAGTGACGGTGCTACCCGGCCTATGGAAATGCTGTTAATGTCTCTTGGCGGATGTACGGGAATGGACGTACTTTCCATATTAAAGAAGATGCGTGTTGAGCTTGATGATTTTGAAATACTTATTGATTCCGAACGGGCAGATGAGCATCCAAAGGTTTACACAAAAATTCACCTGACTTACAAGTTTTTCGGGAAAAATATTGACAAAGCAAAAGTTGAGAAAGCTGTTGATCTTTCTCAAAACAGATATTGCTCAATTTCTGCTATGCTTAAAGCAACAGTAGAAATTACTTCAACAATTGAGATAAATCCGGAGAAATAGGGCCTTATTATGAAGATTTCCATATTTCAGATGAGAGCAGAAAAAGGCAGAGTCAGAGAGAACCTGACAAAGGTTGAGGATGTTGCAAAGAAAGCAGCTCTATCCGGCTCAGATGTACTTTTATTGCCTGAGTATTTTGCAACAGGTTTTGATCTTAAACGTCTGGCAGGTCTGGCAACAGGAACAGATGAAGGTGTGTTTGCGGAAATTTCCAGAATAGCCGGAGAAAACAGAATTGCAATTACAGGAGCATCGCCTTCTCAGGATAAGGGCCGTATGTACAATACTGCTTTTTACTTCAATAAACAAGGTAAGCTTGTTGCCAAGTACAATAAGATGCATCTGTTCTCTGTTATGAATGAAAACGATTATTTTTATGCAGGGTCAGATTCAGTGGTCTTTGATACTGAATTTGGGAAAGCCGGAATAATCTGCTGTTTTGATCTCAGGTTTCCGGAACTTGCAAGAAGACTTACTCTGGACGGCGCAAAAATAATTTTTATACCTGCTTTCTGGCCGGAACCACGGCTTGAACATTGGAAAATACTTGTTCAAGCCAGAGCTATTGAAAACCTTGTATATGTTGCAGTGTGCAACAGCGCATCCCTTTCGGAATCTCAGCAGATGGGGTTTTCTCAGGTGATTGGTCCTGACGGAGGAGTGCTGACTAAGGCCGGTAAGGATGAGATTTTACTAAATGCAGAAGTAGATATAAACAAAGTAGATGAGGTCAGAGATAAATTCCCTGCGCTCAGTCTGAGAAGGTCAGGCGAGTACGGGCAGTTTTAATTTGATAATCAAAAAATAAAATAAATAAAATTCCAAAGGAGGAATTAATGTTACGTGACGAGGATAAAAAAGAGATATCGAAAAGACTGGCAGATATGAAAGATCCGGTAAAAATGGTTCTTTTTACACAAAAACTGGATTCGAACTGCCAGTACTGCAATGAAACAGAAACACTTCTTAATGAGGTTGCAGAGCTTTCCGATAAACTTGAGCTTCAGGTTCTGAATTTTGTGAGTGATAAAGAGGCAAAGGAAAAATACAATGTTGATAAAATTCCTGCTCTTATTGTTCAGAACGAAAAAGATTACGGAATACGTTTTTACGGCATACCGTCAGGTTATGAATTTGCAACCCTGCTTGAAGTAATACTTTCTGTTTCGGCAAAGGATTCCGGTTTTTCGGAAGAAGCAAAGAATAAAATTAAAACAATTGATAAACCTGTTCATATTCAGGTTTTTGTGACGCCGACCTGTCCCTACTGCCCGAGCGCAGCATTTATGGGTTATAAGCTTGCACAGGAAAATGAGAATATAACAGCAGATACAGTTGAGGTTTCTGAGTTTCCTGATCTTGGACAAAAATACAGTGTTATGGGTGTTCCCAAAATAGTGATTAATGAAGATCACAGTTTTGAGGGAGCCCTGCCTGAAGATATGTATATTGAAAAAGTGCTGGAGGCAGTTACCTGATTATTACTGAATATTTAAAGATAAGCCTTGAATAGGGCTTGTCATTATTGATTTAAACTCTCCTCTGTTGTTTAAAACAGGGGAGAGTTTTTTATTTTCTGATTTATCACAATGCAGTTGAATTGTAATTTGTATTTCTCAGAGTAAATTGACATATTGCATGAATTTTTTCCTTGAATTTAATCTAAAAATTTGATAAAATATATATCCTGTTTATTGTGTCAGATGTAT
>Ga0190359_1000588_pt1 | contig 24319 bp, 18 predicted proteins | sample 48721823_MG_FD_161269 | JGI IMG/M metagenome (GOLD analysis project Ga0190359, IMG submission 161269) | Hydrothermal vent microbial mat bacterial communities from Southern Trench, Guaymas Basin, Mexico - 4872-18-2-3_MG | ecosystem: Environmental > Aquatic > Marine > Hydrothermal vents >... | reverse complement strand
TTCAAATATCGAAACTTTTCGGAGCGTCGAATGTTTTGTGTCTGTAGCATGCCCGCGTATTGCTATTGATGATTATATGCAGTATGAAACACCAATCATTACTCCAGTTGAGCTTGATATAGTTCTTGGCCTTAAGAAATGGGATCATTATCGATTTGACGAGATAATTTAATACTTTATTTTATTTTAATAATATTTATATTTAAATAATATAGAAATAGTTAAATATACTTTATTATATATTTCTTATTAATAATGATAAAATTAATGGTGAAAGGATGAGGAAAAACACCTATTTATTTGCAATTTTGGTTACAGCCCTCTTTTTTTTAAATATCATAATTCCATCGCCTTCAATCATAGCAGCAACAACACAGATATCCCATAAAAGCTCTGAAAATGATCAGATAAGCATCACTGAGGAGACTCCTCCTTTGGGATATAAATATATGATATATCCTGGTGACGAGATAGCAGTATTGGGTTTTCTTGAGCCAGCGGGTTACAAAAATGCTGTAAAAATATATGAAAAAGACGGATCAACCAATGCTAACTGGAAAACTTTTTCTGATAAAAATTATCTATCTCTAAAACTTTGTGATTTAGATGATGACGGTAAAGATGATATCCTTCTTTTAGAAGAAGCAGAAGGAATCAAAATCAAGGTTTTTTATTCATCAAATACTGAAAGAACTATTTCAATTAGTGGCAGCTATTGGCCTAGAGATATAGCATGTGGTGATTTTAATGGTGATTTAGAAAACGAGATTGCTGTTCTTGTCGGGGATTGGTTTGACGCCCCAGAATTAACAATTCTTGATAAAGAAGGAACTATTCTTGCAGATAGAATTAAAATAAGCGACAATCTTGACATTCTTGCAAGCTGGAAAAATGTTGTAGCTGGTGATGTTGATGGAGATCTCATAGATGAAATTGTTGCCATATCAAAGAATCCAGATAACAAAGGTAGCAGCACTGTTTGTGTGAGAAACGAAGTTCTCATTGAGGAGGATAATGATCCTATTAGCAAAAATTACTATAAATTTAAAGCAGGTGGAGAATGTATTAGTGTTGCTTGTGGCGATCTAAATGGCGATTCAGAAGGAAAAGAGGAAATTATTTTATCAGGTCATATTGGACAAAATATAGATGATTATAAGGTTGTTTCTGGAGACGGAAAGACTTTACTTGAGTGGGATACAGTACCCGGTAACTATGGAGGATATGTGTCTGCAGGAGATTTTGATAAAGATGGCGATGAAGAGATTGTGATGGCAACGTCTTATGGAGATATCCAGATTTTTGATCCTGCGAGTCTTGATAATACGCCTTTTGAAAATAAAAAGTTCCATATTAATAGTAAGTATGGAATAACTGCGGTAGCATGTGGAGATGTCGATGCAGATGGTATAAAAATAGAATACGTACCCAACTCAAAAACAACATTTGATCAAGATGAATATTATCCAGTTGCATTGTTGTATCATCCTCCGTGTTTAGATAAATATAATTCTGGGGAGTATACACATACTTATACAGCATATGGTCATAGATATACTACAGTGAACTCAGATGCAAATTCGATAGGAATCAAGGCGGAAACCACTGTTTCTTTTTCATCTAAACTTTTTAGTGCGTTTAGAATAAACTTGAGAAAAAGATTTAAACGGTATATAGAAGAAAAAACAGAATATGGCTCGATACTTTCGCATTCTACGACGTATAAAACTGGTTCCTTAAAACAACCATATGTATATCTCGAAAAAACAATATATGATAATTATAAATATAGATTTATAAATGGTCCTCACGCCGGGGAGGATTTTTCTATAAGTTTACCCTCCAGCATAATTTCAACAAGTCGTTCTCTATCCTCATATAACAAACAAAGAATAAACGCACCTAAAATTGTTTCAGAACATGTTTCTGGCGATCCAAAGAGTTATCTCGTTAAAAACACCTCCGGCTTTTATGATAACATACAAACAGGTTGGTTTGAAACACCTGAAAGTCCACATTATGAGGAGATAACGCTGGGAAGCTATCAATCAAAAGAATTTATCTCACGTGAAGAGGCCTCTTATACAACTGGCTTAAGTTTTTTTCTAGGCTATGATGATACAATGCCTTTGATTTCTGCTAAATCACATAAAATAACAGTTGGTAAATTTTCAACATTTGCTTTTCAACTTGATGGTTTACAAAGTAGATATCAAACTAAGTGGGGATACAGATATCAGATGTATCTTAGAAGAGATCCAACTTATAAGTACGTTATCATTGATTTTTTTGTTGATCCCAATAGCTTAGGTTTTGGTTATATTGATAATGAACCACCAAATGTTGAAATAACGGCGCCTGCCAAAGGATATTTGTATATGGCTGGCAGAAGCATAATGCCTTTACACCTTTCTGATAATTTTGACTGTATGGTAATTGGTCCTATGGATTTAAAAATCTATGCAACAGATGCTCAGACAGGTATCCAAAAAGTTGATGTTTATTTTGATGGAGTTAAACATCCGGCTCAAAGAGTAGATTATGATGAAAACATATGGGCTTTTCCAATTGTAAATGACAATCATTATTTTTTTGAAACCCATACATATAAAGCAAAAGCATATGATGGTGTAAATAACAAAGCTGCTACTGAAGAAAGAAAAATACGCTCTATTATGGGAAATAGCCCTCCATTTTTATATAATGAAGTATCTGGTCCGACATCTGGAAAAGTAGGTGAAAACTATTCCTTTTCAACTAAATTGATTGATGCAGATGGGGATGACATTTATTATCGATTTGATTGGGGGGATGATACAAAAACAGAATGGATAGGGCCTGTATCTACAACTTCCATTACTAGTGCTAGTGGTGGCCATGAGTCATCCAAAATTCCTTTTACAGATATTACTGCATGGCATGAATGGAAGAAATGGGGTACATATACGGTTAACGTTGAAGTTAAAGATTCCAATGGCAACCATGGATTATATAATCTAACTTTAGACATAACATTAGGCAGAAAAAGTGTAAATAGACATTTCGTTTACTTAGATGATCTAATAAAATTAGGTGAACCATTTAAAGTTTTGTTTTTAAGATTGTTGACTAACATCCTTCGTTTTTAAGAAATATGGGCCAGAAGAGATTTGAACTCTTGACCTCCCGGTTATCAGCCGGGTGCTCCAACCAACCTAAGCTACTGGCCCGATTTTAGACACGTATAACGATTTTCATATAAAAATAATACTCAATACGAAAAGTTATAAAAAATGTTTCAAATTTTAAAACGAAACTAGTTATGTAACAAAACTTTTATATCCTTCTGTTTTTTGGGAAATATGTTATAAACAAGTTTTTTTAAATAGAAATATTTATATTTATATTTTAGATGTTACACAGTTGGGAGGAATGAGGTTTATGGGGAAACGGAAAAAAATTCGATTTTATGTGCTAGTATCAACAATAATATTAGGTATATTATTAGTAACTCAGATTGCTTTAGGTTTAATAATAACTAATGATGATTATGGAGTTATACATACATATGGAGATCCTGAAGAAAGTGGGACAATAGAAGTATATCGATCAGACGGTTCAACTATTACATATCATTATGAAGCAAAACCTACCTGTGTTAAATTTGAGGATGCAAGTTCACAACTCGGTGAAGATGATACTGTAGGTTTAACCGATACATTTATAGTCACATTTTATGGAGGAGCATTACCTGTGACTGGTGAGATTAAAGCCGGTGCTGGAGAACAATATTTTACAATAAACAACGTTGGTGACGTAATTGATATATATTATTACGATACACTAACCTACAGAGTTAAACTAGTAAGTCTCACTCATAATGAAAACACGTTTACTTTTACGGTTGAAAGTGTTACTAAACCTGGAAATACCGCTCTTAGCCATGTTACCTTCTGCTTTTCAGAAGCACAACAAATACCAGGAATAAACCTGATTAAAAAAGTATGGGATGGTGCTAACTGGGCCGATATCGCGTCATTTGGTGTTGGAGATACTATTGAATTCAAGATTACAGTTACAAATTCAGGAGACGTAGATTTTTCAAGTGTTGAAGTTTCCGATGATCTGCCTGATTTTTTGACATATAATTATGATGCTACAGATGCGCCAATCGTTGAAATGGATCATCATATCGAATGGAATTTAGGTGGAATGGATAGTGGTGATGATGAAGTTATTACTTTTTCGGCAACGGCTATTAATACTGGAGAGAATGATAACTTTGCCGAAGCATGGGGTCACTATTCACAAAACAGAAACAAGTTTTTTCCAAGGTTACAAAAGTTTTTGGATGAACGAAATATCATTTCACAAGTAATACGGCTATTGAAATGGACATTCGATAGATTTGATCTAAGTAAAAGCAATGATATCGGCTTTCTTTCAATCACAGACGCAGTATATGATTCTGATACAGCACATGTAATAGTTGCGGCATGTCCAAATCCAGATGTTAAAATTGTTAAAAAGGTCTGGAACGGAGCATCTTGGGTAGATAGTGCTTCATTTAATGTTGGAGAGGACATCAACTTCAAGATTACAGTTACTAACACAGGGAATGTGGATCTAGATAGCTACGTTTATGTGGATGATGATTTGCCAAGTTTCTTAACTTACAATGGAGATGCAAGCCCATCACATACAGCTTCCTCAACCCACCATATAGAATGGCATAACCTTGCAACACTAGCTCAGGGAAATAGTGTTGTAATAACGTTTTCTGCTCATGCTGACACCACAGGCGATGCTGATAATATTGCATCTGTAGAGGCACAATATGCTAGGACACTACCCATATATGATTCTGATATAGCGCATGTGATGGTTACAGACGGATGTGAGGATGAGCCGCCAGAAACTGTAAAGGAATATGGCTGTCCGTTTTATACAGATGGGATAGATGATTGGATAACCACCTCTACACTTATATCTCTCACCGCTACAGATTATCCAATAAGTGATCCATCTGGTGTAGCGAATACCTATTACAGAATCTTTAAATGGAATGGCGCCTCTTGGGATGTTGAAATAGATTGGACAATTTATACATATCCTTTTACAATACCAACCCAGTGCTATCATAAAATAGAGTTTTATAGTGTTGATAACTGCTCTAACCAAGAGGAAATAAAAAATCAAACAGTTTATGTAGATGATATGCCACCCTGCTCATGGTTGAAAGTTACAGATGACCCAGATCGATATGTTTGTCAAGTAAGCACAGTGACTATAGAGGCACAAGATAGCGGCAATTGTGCAGTTGGTTCGTATACAATATTCTGTTATGTGGATGGGGAATTATATAAAACAGCCCACAATAAAAAAATCAGTTTTCAATTCAATGAATATTATGGATTTAGAGAAGATGGGAGATATGTACTTGAATACTGGGCTGTAGACGATCTTGGAAACGAAGAAGTGCCTCATCATGTAGAATCGTTTTTCCTTGATACAACACCTCCTGATACCGATTATAGTTTTATAGGGCCCAACAGATGGATAGATTACCACTGGCAAATCGAACCAACAACAAAAATTGTTCTAAATGCAACAGATAGTGGAGCAGGCGTAGATTACACATTATATAGATTAGGTTATTCGGATGAAGGGGGAGATTGGGAGACATATACGGGACCATTCATACCAGATAACGAAAATATCTTTTATGCTAGTGTAGATCTTGTCAATAATCATGAGGGGCTTTCACATCTGTATGTAGAGATTGTTGAAAGCATTGTAAGCAATCCGCCAAGGGTACCGGAAAAGCCATCCGGCGATACTTATGGTTATATTCAAACAAGCTATTCCTATAAAACATCAACTACAGATCCTAACGGAGAGAAAATAAAATACTATTTTAATTGGGGAGATGGAACCGGTGAATGGACTGGCTTTATGATTTCAGGGACACAAGTAATGAGAACGCATGAATGGGGTGAAGCAGGTACATATGACGTGAAAGTTAAAGCACAAGATGAATCTGGTGGGGAAAGTGCGTGGTCAGAGCCCCATACAATTTATATAATAAATGAAAATAACCAGCCACCAGTTAAACCAGATAAACCATCAGGTCCATCCACTGGATCACCAGGAATAGAATACACATATCTAGTACAAACAACCGATCCTGAAGGCGATTTGATTTACTATACGGTTGATTGGGGGGATGGTGCAAGCAGCGGATGGTTGGGACCATGCAAAGGCGGCGATACAATTCCGGTAAAGCATGTTTGGAACAGCCAAGGAACGTATCAAATAAAAGTTAAGGCTAAGGATTACTATGGTGAGGAAAGCGAGTGGTCAACTCCACTTTCTATTAGCATGCCAAAGGAAAGCCACTTCAATAAACTATTTTTACTTAAACTTTTAGAGAGGTTTCCATTGTTAGCAAAGTTAGCAAACAATATCTTCAAAATCTAAACCCTTTTTATTTTTTTATTATATGGCTTGTATCGATACCTTAATACATCAAAATATTATTCCGTGATAGGATGGATTTAAAGAAAACTATCAAAGAACTTTCACAAAACGAAAAAAAGGTACTTTTAGCACTAGATAAACTAAAAGGAAAGGCATCTCCAGAAGAGATATTAAAAACAGGTGATTTTACACAAGAAGTAGAAGTAATGAATGCCGCCTCGTGGCTCAGATCAAAAAACTTAGTAAGAATTGAAGATCATATCAAAACTATTTTTTCATTAGGAAAAGAAGGTAAACAATTTTTACAAAAAGGTTTTCCTGAAAGGAGAGCATTAAGAATAATCTCTGAAAAAGGCGTTGCAAAACTTTCTGATTTGTCTAAAGACTTATCAAAAAATGAGATTCCAATTGCTGTTGGCTGGCTCAAACGAAAGAACTGGGCCAACATCAAGAAAGATAAAGACACAATTCTTGAAATAACGGCTGAGGGAAAAAAGGCATTAAAAATACAAACAGATGAAGAAAAAATATTGAAACAACTTAATGAAACACCAAACATTGAATTAGAGAAAACCAAAATTAAATTATTGCTTACTAGAAAGGACGTTCTGAAGGAGAAAGAGGTTGTTACTAGTACACTTAGCTTGACAAATGATGGTAAAAAAATTCTTGATACGGGACTTGAGATAGAAGAGGAAATATCTCAACTTACCTCTGAAATTATCAAATCCGGCATCTGGAAAAATAAAGCTATTCGTGAATATGATGTTAATGCATTTGCACCCAATTTGTATGGTGGTAAGGCCCACCCCATGATTGATTTAATTAAAGAAATTAAGGATATTTTCCTACAAATGGGTTTTGAAGAAACACAGGGAAACTATGTTGAGCCATCTTTTTGGAACATGGATGCTTTATTTATACCTCAAGATCACCCCGCCAGAGATCTCCATGATACATTATACCTGAAAGTTCCAACAAAAGTGATTGTTAAAGAAAAGAAACTTTTAGAAGTAGTTGCAAGGGTCCATGAAGATGGAGGAATAACATCTTCAGATGGTTGGGGGTATAAATTCTCAAAAGGAGAAGTTGAAAAGGCATTGTTAAGGACGCATACCACTGTTAATACAATTAGATATTTGTATAACAATCCAAAGCCACCTTGCAAAGTATTTTCAATTGGACGCGTTTTTAGAAAGGAGAACATTGATTCTACCCACTTGCCTGAATTTTATCAGATAGAGGGCATTGTTCATGAGAAAGATGCGAATTTTAAGCAACTTATTGGCATTTTAAAGGAATTTTATAAAAGAATGGGGTTTGAAAAGGTCCGCGTTCGCCCTGGTTACTTTCCTTATACTGAACCCAGCATGGAAGTAGAAGTTTTTTGGAATGGACAATGGATGGAGCTTGGTGGTAGTGGTATTTTCAGACCAGAGGTTACTGAGCCTGTTGGTGTAAAAAACCCTGTGTTGGCATGGGGTTTGGGCCTTGAAAGATTAGCTATGCTAAAGTTTGGCTTAAAAGACATTAGAGATCTTTACATTAGTGATTTGGGATGGCTTAGGAGGCAGCCTAAAATATAATCGACTTCTCAAAAATTTTTACAGTACCATTGCAGTACATCCGAATGCAAAAAAAACGCCAAAGAAAAAAGCTCTTTTTTGCCGAATTAATTGAGGATGATATATTGTAAGATATAGAATAGTAAAACTTAAATATGCCATTAATTATACTATAATTCATGGAGTATCGTCCAAGAATAATAGAGGATAAATTAGACAAATGGTTAAAAAGAGAAGAAATAATTCTGATGAAAGGACCTAGGCAGAGCGGTAAAACAACACTATTTCTTCATCTAAAAGAAAAACTTGATGGAAACTATGTAACCCTTGAAGATGAAGAGATGCTTAATAGTTTTGAAACAAATCCTAAACAATTTGCTAAAAGATATATGCAAAACAAAAAAAACTATTTATTTATAGATGAAGCACAATATTGTAAAAAATCAGGTAAAAACCTAAAACTTCTTTATGATTTATACAAAGACAAACTTAAATTGTTTGTAACAGGTTCAGGTTCATTTGATATAAAAGTTGAAGTAGGAAAATATCTAGTTGGAAGATCTGTCTATTTTGAACTTTTTCCTCTTGATTTTGAAAACTTTTTATTATGGCGGGCAGACGACCTTTATAAAACATTTCTTGATTACAAAAAAACTTTAAATGATTTTATAACAAATGGTAAAGAAATCACAGAAAAACCAGTTTTCACAAAAGAATTCAAAATATATCTGGAAGAATATCTTCTTTATGGTGGTTTTCCTGCTATTGTTAAAGAAAAAAATAAGGATATAAAAAAAGAGTTACTTAAAAACTTAACAAGAACCTATATAGAAAAAGATATATTTTTCTTCTTTAACCTAAGACATCTAGAAAAATTTAAAAAACTGTTGAGTTATCTGAGCTTTAATGACGGTTCACTGATAGAAACATCATCTATTATGAATGATGTAAAAATTGATTACAAAACAGCTGAAAACTATCTTTCGATCCTTTCTAACACGTATATTATAAATCTTATTTCACCGTATCATAAGAATCTCACAACAGAATTAAAGAAAACCAAAAAAATATATTTTGAGGACACAGGTATTAGAAACTCAATTTTGAAAAATTTTTTACCAATAGAAAACAGAACCGATATAGGAATATTGATGGAGAATTTTGTGTTAAATGAACTTAAAAGAAATTTTAATGGAAAAATAAATTACTGGAGAACCACAGGTAAAGCAGAAGTGGATTTTGTTTTACAGATAAATAATGAGATAATCCCTGTGGAAGTAAAAAACAAAGGGAAACCTGGTAAAAGTTTTTTTAGTTTTATAAAAAACTATGAACCTAAAAAAGGAATAGTTTTTACTGACAAAAAATTTGGAACCGAAAAAGTTGGAAAAACAAAAGTAGCTTATTTACCCCATTTTTATATTTAGATAGAAATACTTACCAACTCTAATTTGACAACCTAAAATTGCAAACGCTTTATTACACAGTCCATTGACCGCAATATTTATATAGAAGTTTTTATATACCGCTTTTTCACCAAAATATATTTTTATAGGAGGTAAAAGAAAATTATGATGACTGGACAACAGCCAATAATAGTACTAAAAGAAGGTACAAAACGAGAAAGAGGTCGAGGTGCCCAAAGCAATAATATAATGGCAGCTCGAGCAATATCTGATGCTGTTAAATCAACACTTGGTCCAAAAGGTATGGATAAGATGTTGGTAGACAGCATGGGAGATGTTGTTGTAACAAACGATGGAGCAACAATTTTGAAAGAAATAGATGTAGAGCACCCAGCTGCAAAAATGATCGTAGAAGTTGCCAAATCACAAGATGAAGAATGCGGTGATGGAACAACAAGTGCAGTAGTTCTAACTGGTGAATTGCTAAAACACGCTGGTGAATTACTTGATCAGAACATTCATCCAACAGTTATTTGTGGCGGATATAAACTTGCAGCGAACAAAGCAAAAGAAGTATTGAACAAACTTGCAATTGATATAAAACCTGGTGATAAAAAGACACTTAGAAATATTGCAATGACTTCAATGGCAAGTAAAGGTGCAAGTGCGGAAAAGGACATTCTTGCAGATGTTGTTGTTGAGGCCGTAACAAGTGTTGCAGAGAGGATCAACGGCAAGACGGTTGTGGATATGGACAACATACAAATACAGAAAAAACAAGGTGGCGGAATTGGAAATACCGAAATTATATCTGGAATCATTCTTGATAAAGAACGAGTACACGACAATATGCCAAAACAAATAAAAAATGCAAAAATTGCTTTGGTCGATACAGCATTAGAAGTAAAGAAAACAGAAGTTGATGCAAGAATTCAAATACAAGATCCAGCACAATTACAAGCGTTTTTAGATGAAGAAGAAGGCATGCTCAAGAAAATGGTTGATAAAGTCAAAAAAAGCGGTGCAAACGTTCTTATTTGCCAAAAAGGAATTGATGATATTGCACAACATTATCTTGCAAAAGAAGGCATATATGCGGTAAGACGATCAAAGAAGTCTGATATGGAAAAACTTGCAAAGGCAACTGGTGCAAAAATTGTTGCAAACCTTGATGGCTTATCATCAAAAGATCTTGGTTATGCCGGTGTTGTCGAAGAAAGAAAGATTGGCGACGATAAGATGACTTTTGTAACGGAATGCAAGAATCCAAAAGCAGTATCGATTTTGATTCGTGGTACAACTGAGCACGTTGTAGATGAATTGGAGCGCGGTTTACACGATGCGCTTTCAGTAGTTAAAGTAGCATTGGAAGATGGCAAAATGACAGCAGGTGGTGGAGCTGCAGCAACAGCAATTGCAATGGCTCTTAGAGACTACGCACCAACTGTTGGTGGCAGAGAGCAAATGGCAATCGAGGCTTTTGCAAATGCAATAGAAATCGTTCCAAAGACGCTATCTGAAAATGCTGGTCTTGACCCAATTGATATGATGTTGGAAATCAGAAGTGCGCATAAGAAAGGAAAGAAATATGCAGGTATCAACGTATTCAATGGAAAAGTAGACGATATGCTTAAAACCAATGTCATTGAGCCACTACGTGTCAGCATGCAAGAAATCGAAGCATCTTCGGAGGCTGCTACAATGATACTGCGTATCGATGATGTCATCGCATCAAAAGGCGGCGGTGGCGGTGGCGCAGGTGGAATGCCTCCAGGTGGCGCAGGTGGAATGCCTCCAGGCATGGGTGGCATGGATTACTAAAAAATCTAACCACCTCTTCTTATTTTTTTAAAAATTTTATAACAAATACATTTTATTTGAAAATATATGTGAAAAGTTATTCTTCTATTTTTAAAACTAAAACAGAACAGGGTGCATTTTTAACAACATGATCTGTAATATTTTTTTCCATATATCTGTCGATTCCCTTTGTTTTATCATGAGGGGCTATGACTATCAAATCATCTTTTTTTGCATACTTTACTATTTCTTCTGATGGCGTTCCAATTATTAATTGAGTTTCTATTTTTACTCCAGATTCCTCAGCCATTTTTTTGAATTTTTTTAGAAATTCAGTAGCCTCTTCCTTTAGTTTATCCTCTAATACAACTGAAGATATGAATTGATGAGTATCGTTGATTGTTATTATATCCGCTTTTATGTCCATAAGCTTTGCAAGAGCAAGCCCTTTTTTTACTACTTGTTCGGAATCTTCTGTATTGTCAACAGGAATTACTATCCTCTTTATGCCTTTCATTGTTTTCAAAAATTTGAATATTTAATGGTTAATTAAATATTTCCTAAAATTCAGTTTATTGAAAATAAATAATATTTGGCAGTGGGCCCGTTGAGATTTGAACTCAAGTCTATACCACCCCAAGGTACAAGGATGCCAAGCTACCCTACGGGCCCTAAAACAGAAGATGAATACTAAAACTGTTAATAAAACTTAACCAACTAGTTTTTTCAGAAACATTTAAACTAGAAATGGACATCAACAATGATAGATATGGACCAAACAACACTTGAAATTTTTGGATTGATAGCAGGAGCAGTAACTTCAATAGGTTTCTTGCCGCAGTTGTTTAGAGGGTATAGACGAAAGAAGCTAGATGATGTGTCATATTTTATGCCTATAATTCTTGCAATAGGAATGGCCATGTGGATGATATATGGTTATTTGATGGAAGCAATGGCCGTCATAGTTGCAAATATGTTTGGAATAGTATGTTGTTTAACTTTAATCATTATGAAAAAAAGATACTCTATTCAAGGGTAGCATGACGTTTGCGCATATCTTCTTCAGATTCTTTTTTGCTTTCTAGAAGATCAGCAATAATTCCATCTAATAAAATCCATACGCTTGCTTCAAATAAAGTTCCAAGTGGGGCATATTTTTCGCGCTCTTTTTCATTGCATGTGGCTGAAATAAACAATGTTATATCTGCATATTTTGCGATTTCAGAATTTTTTTTGCCTGTAATAGAAACTACATTCGCACCAAGTTTATGGGCAATTTCAGCAGTCATCACTGCGGGAATTGTTTCACCTGAACCTGAAACAATGACGACCAAATCTCTTTTTGTAACTGGAGCTGAAACTGTTTCACCAATTACGAAAGTTTGATAGCCCAAATGAATAAGTCGTATAGCAAAGGCTTTAGCAACCAATCCTGAACGACCTGCACCGTAGACAAAGATACGGTTACTTCTAAAAAATAATTTTTTTATTTTATTGATGTCTGGTTCAGGCACTTTTTTTAAAATATATTCTATTTTATTTTGAATATATTCTATGGATTTACGAAAAGTCTTTTCATCTTTCATAAAATCTCCGACAAATCGCGGTAGTCAGCTTCCTCTTTACCTGTCCTTTTCATAATAGCCTTCTCAACTTGTAAACGAATATAAACCGCATCGTGCTCTAAAAGAGGCGATTCTGATATTAAAGTCACATTATAGTTTTTATCGAGAATAATCTCTATTAATGGAGCAAGCGGCATATCTCCTTTTTTTATTGGTACGTGATAATATTCATTACCATTTTCGTACATAACTCCTGTCAGATGTATTAAATAATGTTTAAGGCGAAGAGGCTTCAATTTTTCGAATACTTCTTCAAAATCTTCTCTTTTTTTAAGGCCACCGTTGGTACGAGCATGTATGTGGCCAAGTCCAACTACTGGAATAACACCTTTTACACTGTTGCAAATTTCAATGATTTCATCGAGACTTCCAAAAACTTTTTGTTTGCCCATTGTTTCAATGCCTATTTTGACATTTAGTTTCTCTTTTTTTAACGTCCCTTGAATTTTTTTAACACTTTTAATGATTTTTTTAGATGTTTTTTTTGCACTATCTTCTCCATAAAAACCAGGGTGGACAACAACAGTTTTTGCACCCATTTTATTGGCCATGGTGGCTGAAGATACTACTTTATCAATGCTAATGTCCAATTCTTCACCAGAACCAGCAAGGTTTATATAATAAGGAGCATGGACATGCAATTCAACATCATTCTCCTTTGCAAAATCTCTCATAAAAAATGCTTCTTCATCCTCCATCACATAAAGGCCACGCACAAACTGAACTTCCATAGCATTTAAATCTAGAACTTGTTTTGTATAAACAAGCCCATCTTTGTTTGTACGACCTTTACAAGAAAGAGGAATGCCTGCTTGACCTATTCTAATCATAAGCATTTACCCCTTTTTTTTAAAAGAGAAGACTCTATGCAATCTCCTCTAAGCGACTCATTATATTCCAAATCAAAGTTCTACCATGTAATGGAATGTTAGGATCATTTGCCATCTCATCTAATTTAGAAGAGGCAGAAGCAACCCGCACATCTAAAGGATCGTTATCATTCATGAGGGTATTTTTAACCTCTTCAGCTCCTCTTCTTATGTTGCGTGGGATAGAATTGTCCTCATGAAGCATATCTAACCCATCACAAACCTGAGCAATTTTATCATCAGCTGGCATAGCAATCACCTGTAACTACTTCAACGGTGTATTATGGTATCAAATAAAAACATTTGGATAGTTTTTAATCTTCAAGATAGTTGGAATTTAATAATTTTACAATTTCAGAGGCTATATTTTTGCCAACTCCCTCTACTTCTTGTAATTCCTTTTCAGATGCGTTTATTATTCCACGAATGCTACCAAACTGAGATAAAAGACGTTTTGCAAGAACTCCAGAAACATTTGGTAATCCCTCTATTAAGAACTGTTGTCTCTCTTGCAAAGACATTTGATGCTTTTCCCCACGCACTGCAACAGCCCTTTTATTTTCTTTTTGTTCACGTTTTGCGATAACACCTAGCAAATCAGCTGTTTCCATAGCATTTTTTGTGTTCATTATAGAGATTCCGTAATCCACACTTATAGAAGCCAAACTGCCAAAAATCGCATTGTGGCTAATATTGCGTTTAGTAAACAGGTTTTCCCCTTCTAGGATAAGGATTGGTCTTGAGTATGTATCTCTAAGCTGAGAAACTTGTTTGAAAAGCTTTCCATCAATTAATGATTGAAGAAAATCATCAACATTTTTTCTTTCAACACCTATTCTTGAAGAAAGAATATAGTCACCAGTGTCGAGCTGTTTAGGCTCGACATTAACTCCCCGTGCAACTAAATTCTTAACAACATTGGATCTGTACTCTCTATGATCGACTAGAATTGTTATATCTCCTGCCTTTTTACTGAAATCAGATAACGTTCTTTGATTTGTTTCACCTTCTACTTCTTTTTTGTATAACGATTCAGCGTCTTCAAAACTTTTTTTAAGCTTTGATCTCAATAGTTCAAGCTCAGACCTCATTCTCTTTTCCTTATTTTTTGCAGACCAATAATATCCTTCATCAGATGTTCCTTTGGTGATTAATATTATTACCTTGCCCGGCATTTTCCTAGCAGTTCTACCTCTGCGCTGAATAAGACGTATCTCTGATGGGACCGGCTCATAAAACACAACAAGATCTGTTGAAGGAATATCAAGGCCTTCCTCTGCAACTGAAGTTGCAATTAAAACATTGTACTCTCCAGATTTGAATTTTTTAATAACATTTGCCTGCTGTTTCTGAGTTAGCCCTTTATCTTCATCTTTGGAGGCTTGTCCAATAAACCTAACAGCTTTGATATTTTTAAGGTCCTTTAGCTGCTCAACAATATATTGAGATGTATAACGATAATGTGTAAAAACAATGATTCTGGAGTCTGGTTTTTCATCTAATTGCTTTTTTACAATTTTAACAATTTCGTCAACTTTCGGATGTTCGATATTTAGAGACTTTACATAGGCCACAGCTTCAACAATACCTCTATCAGACATTATTGCTCTAGATGCCTTTGTGCTACTTTTTAAACTTGCTTCTTTTCCAAGTCTCTGGAAATAATTTTTTAAAGCATTTACCCCTTGAGTTTGCAATAGCTCTAAAGCATAATGTATCTTCATTGCTTCGCTTTGGATGGATGCGGCTTTGAACAACATCTTGGATGGTTTTACAGTCGATTTAATCATCTGTTGAATTTTTCTTTGAGCATCTAGTAATTTTGTTTTATTGATTGCCGAAGTTGAAGAGCTTTCCACAACTCCGATTTGCTTTAGAATTTTCAAACGGTCTGACAATGCCTTTCTTAGAAGTTGAATCGTATATGCAAATTCCTTTGGTAATGGTATTTCTTTCCAAGTAATTTTTAAATCATGGACGTAAGGTCTGACATCAGAATCATATTTTGTACGTATTTCAATATTTTTGATATCAAGATTTTTGCAAACTTCAAGGATTTTTCTGACATCATTTCCAGGGGATGCAGTTATACCAATTATCTGTCTGTTTTCCCGATGTTTTTTATACATTTCAGAGACAAATACATATGAATATTCACCGACAGCATGATGCGCTTCGTCAAAGATTATGAATGAAACATCTTTTAAGTTAAGTCTGTTAGATAAAAGATCATTTTCAATAACTTGGGGTGTAGAAACAATGATCTTGCTGTCCTTCCAAATTTTCTGCCTTTTATTTGGAGATATCTCTCCTGTAAAAATCGATATGAGTTTTTCATCAATCTTTAGAAATTCCTTTAAGAATTGAGAATGTTGTGTAACCAATGGCTTTGTAGGGGCTAAAAACAATATTTTTCCATCTTTGTTTTTTAGGTTTTCAGCTATTAAATATAAAGCAATGATTGTTTTACCCATTCCTGTTGGTAGAACTACTAATGTGTTTTCTTTTCTAGCAGATCTTGCTATATTTACCTGATATTCTCTGAGCTCTATTGAATCTGGTTTTATAAGTTCGTGATTAAAGTACACAAAAACAGTATATGATAAATGGTTTTAGAATATTTGTATTTTACAAAAATATTATAACGTGAAGATAAGATAATGAATTGGAAAGAGAGATGGTAGCATTATTTGGTTTCGAAGTTCCATTATGGGCACTTATGGTTATTGGGATAATTGGAGTAGTTCTTGTTTGGAAACTTATAAAATTTGCCTTAACAATCTTAATTATTGTGGTTATTGCATTGCTTTTGCTAACGTTTGCAGATTTTTTAAATATATTTCAGAATTTTGAGAATTTAATAAACAACCTTATTTAATTTTGAAAGTGAGTAGTCTAAAAAGGTGAAAAAATGAAGAAGTCAATATCTTATTTGTTAATTGTCTAACATGTATACTTTGCGTCTCGTTTTGTAACAATTGGGAGTGAAAGTAACAGGGCAAGAGGGATTTGGGCCATATCTCCTTTTGATGGTTTTTTATGGTAGATTATCTTGTCGTACATTTAGAACCATATTTTATGACTTGCAAAAACACTCTATTTGAACAACATCCTTATGAAACATTATGAATTAAGAGAAATTCCAAAAACATTAGAAATGGCATTATTACAATATATGTTTAATTATCTCTAGTATTAAAGGAAATATAAAAAATTTCTTTGTCTACTAGTTCCAACTTACCAAACTTTTGTCCAATTATATTTTTATTTGTATTTTCAAGCATAATTTGCCTCTCCCCAGACAAGGGCAACATTAAAGATGTATTATTTAAACTCTTCTATTCTCTTTTTAAAAACTTCTGTCAAAAGCAAAATCTTTAGAGGGTATTGTAAAATGAATGCTGGCTCCTTTGCCAGGGCCATGACTATCAGCCCAAATCTTTCCACCATGTTTTTCAACAATTATTTTACATATTGCAAGCCCAAGTCCTGTTGAATCTAGCTTATGTCTTGCATCATCAGTTTTATAAAACTCATTAAAAATCTTGCTAATTTGCTCCTTAGCGAGCCCAATTCCTGTGTCTGAGATAGAAATCTGAATGAAATTATCTTTCTCTCTTTTGACTGGTTTAGATTCAAAGGTAAGCGTGCCACCTTCGGGCATACAATTTACTGCATTCGATGAAATTTGATCTAAAATTTGTAGAAACCTGTTTTTATCTGTTTTTATCTCTACATCTTTAGAAATTTTATTTTTAGTTTTGATATTACTATTTTTAAAAGCAGCTTCATATTTTTTAATGATTTCATCAACCAATTCAGACAAATTCTCTTTTTTAAGCATTAAATCTGTTGCGCTTACATCGGCTAGCTCTCTAGTATTATTAATCACGCGTTTTATGTATTCCACATTTCTGATACATGTGTCTATTATTTCTCTTGACTTGGCATCATCTATTTGTTCTCTTAATAAAGGCAATAGAGTTATTAACGGCGTAATTGGTGTTGCAAGGTCATGGCTTAAATTATCAATAAAACGTATATTGTGCTTCAGGAGTTTTCTGATTTCAATAGTTCTTTCAATTACTTTTTGCTCAAGACTTCTATTTAACTCGTTTAATTGTTTTTCGGTTTCTTCTAATTTTTCTTGTAATTCTTCTACTTTTGATTTTTTTGCATTAGCTTCTCCTATAATCTCAAAAGTTGTTTCCTCAGCCATAACTCCGTTCCAACATCTTTTTTAATGATTAAATATGTTGTGATTATTAAAAGTTAATTATCCATTTATTATTTCTACTATACATTTATACAAATAAATAAATTTTAATATTAAGTAAGTTATATATTTATTATTTATGATGGATCGAGACAACTTTAAATCATTGATACCGGCATCAAAGGAGATTCCTGAACTAACCTTAAAGGCAGTTCTTGTAGGCGTATTCCTAGCAATAGTTTTAGGAGCTGCAAATGCCTATCTTGGACTTTATGCGGGAATGACAGTTTCTGCTATCATTCCAGGAGCAGTGATGGCTTTAGCTTTACTAAAACCATTTAAAGGAACTATCTTGGAAGTAAATCTTTCTACAATGGGTGCAGCTGCTGGAGAATGTATTGCCGCAGGTGTAATATTTACAATACCTGCTCTTGTGCTTCTTGGGGTTTGGTCGGAAATTAATTATCTTGAAACTACCTTTATTAGCCTTATTGGCGGCTTTCTTGGCGTTCTTTGGATGGTACCTCTTAGACGTGCTCTTGTTGTAAATACAGATCTACCTTTTCCTGAAGGTATTGCTATTGCGGCTGTATTGACGACAACAGTTGGTGATGGAGAAGCAACATCTAGCAAACATAAGGAGATGAGTGCAAATAGTATATGGCTTTTGATTGGAGCAATTATAGCCGCTCTATATAAATTTGCAGAATTGTCATTAAACCTTTTTCGTGGAACAATAGAAGGCATTACAAGTATTGGTAAATATAGTATTATGGGGCATTCTCGAGAGGGATGGTTCTATGGTGGTGTAACTACTTCACCTGCACTTCTTGGTGTAGGTTGGATTATCGGTCCACGTATAGCAGCATATGTTTTTGTAGGTGGTCTTCTTGGATGGATTATAATAGCACCGATATTAGTTCTTGTAAGTGGATTGCCTATGCCGCTCCCAGAGTATGAGGGACTTGGAAGGCTTATCGGCGGTTTTTATACAGTATGGGCTGAGCAAGTGCGCTATATTGGTGTTGGCGCCATGTTGGTTGGTGGACTTTATGCCATATATAGCATTAAAAACAACCTTGTTGATAGTGTTAAAGAGGCAATAATCGGCATACGTGGTGGAGAGGAGCATAGTAAAAAGAGAACAGATCAAGATTTAAGTTACAAATTTGTTTTTGTTTCAATTGTGCTAATGATAATACCTATCTTCTTTCTATATTTATGGCTATCTAATCTATTTGGCATTTCTCTCATAATGGCAATTATAACAATTCTTTTTGCTTTTTTAGCAAGTGCTTTAGCCGGCTATCTTACCGGCCTTGTGGGCTCTTCAAACTGTCCGCTTTCTGGTGTAACAGTTGCGGTATTACTAATTGTTAGTTTGGTTATGCTTGGTTTTGGAGCAACAGGAGCTGCAGGGATGGCCATTGTAATTTTTATTTCTGCTGTGATATGTATCGGTGGTAGTATTTCTGGTGATCTCTTGCAGTCAATGGCATGCGGGCAGATGCTTGGAGCAACCCCAAAAAAATTACAGATCTCGATGACACTAGGCGTTATAGCCATATCAGGTATTATAGGGTTAATAGTTGGTGTTCTTCATAAAGCATTTGTGATAGGTAGTCCAAAACTACCAGCACCACAAGCTTTTCTAATGAAGGGGATCGTGCAGGGCGTACTTGGTGGTGAAATGCTCTGGCCGTATATTATTGCTGGAATGGTTTTAGCAGTTGTATTATTATTAATCGACCTCCCAGTATTACCAGTCGCCATTGGATTGTACCTTCCATTTACACTTGGCGTACCAATATTTGTTGGTGGTGTAATTAGAGGCTATACTGATAGTTTTCTTAAGAAAAGATTTGGTGGTGCAGAAGAGGAAGAGATTAGCGACTGGGAATTGGCGATTAAACAAACTGATGTAAAGCCTAAAGAGAGCGTTATACGTACAGGCTTATTATTCACAGCAGGACTTGTTGCAGGAGAAGCGCTTATGGGTGTTGTTATAGCAATTATTATAGTAATGGGCATAAATTTAACTGTTTTTCCAAATGCTCCATGGATTCCTAGTTTATTACTATGGCCTTACATCGCATTTTTACTTGCGTATATTCCCATAAGACAACTTATTAAAAAAAGCGGTCAATGAAATAATATTTTTCCATAATATCTAAATACGACATAATAGATAAAACATTTGTAGTTACACACTAGAGATAGGGAATTATGAGGGAGACAGATTTTCAACAGGACCAGATAGAACCTGTTAAAACACATGAAGAAATCCTTCAATTAATAGAAGAGATTAAAGAAATTGAAAGAAGTTTTGATGAAATTGAAATAGAGGAGCCATTGATTCAAGAATGGGAAACACTTAAGCCTGAGACAACGCAAGAAGAAGTCAAAATAATACCTATTAAGTCAGAAATCGAAGAAGGCAAGAAGAAAAAGCATGCGTTATTTAGAATCAAAAGAAGAAGCCGATCTGAAGTTAAACGGATCAAGCGAGAAAAACAATACGCTACTTTTAAACTTAGATTTGATGAGCAGGGCAATCTTGTAAATTTAGATTTTAGGAAATCAAAGCCAAAATCTGAAAAAACAAAAAGTAAGTTTAAACTTCCGATTAATCTCAAAAAGCTAATAAGAAAAGGCAAAGGAGAATCTGAAACAACAGAAGAATCGCCTGCGGGAGAAAAGAAAGGGATTGGTGGTAAATTAAAGAATGTTTTAGGTATGGTAAGTAAATTAAAGAATGCAATACCTGGAAGAGGTAAAAAAACTGAGGAAGCACCTAAGGAAGAAGCTGAAGAGGATTAGTTTTATTGTTCTGGCTTTCAATGAATTAAAATCAGCATAAACAATTGTTAAGGAGAGTTTTATAAAGCAACAATTGATTTCAAAATGAGGAGATAAAATGATGGAAGAACATACGACAAATGGAAAAATAGCTATTACCTGCGGAGTTATAAGTATAATAACTGTTTTTTTGATGCTCATTAATAATATTTTTAGTTATATTTCATTTGTATGTGCATTAATAGCTATAGGCCTTGGAGGATCAGCTAGGAGTAAAGGTGATAAATACGGGACATATGGACTGATACTTGGTATATTGGCTATTATACTTACAGTAGTGATAGCTGGATTGGTATATGCCTACATTAGTTCATTATTAGTCATTTAGTAAAATACAACTTATCTTTTTTTTATTTTACGTTTTTCTTCTATTATTGCAAGATCGCATAAAGAAAATAACCCACCGATAAAAATACACGCTAAAGGAATAACAAACCAATTATTCTGTGATAAATTAAATAAATATAAAAATGGTAAAGTTATCAAACCAACTAAAATTAAAATAACACCAATTTTTAATACAATTTTATACTCTTTTAATCTTAAATCGCATCCCCATTGTCTATACTTATCATACTGTATATCATCAGGCAACCATCCAAGTGCATCCATAATTTTTATGTCATAATTTGTAGAATACTTTGTGATATTTAAAAATAAATTTTTTAAATCATTAAAATTAAAATCTCCTTCCTTTAACTTAAATTTCCAATTTTGAGTTTTAATCATAACATTTGGTATCTGATATAAGATATGATAACTAGGAACATAAGTAATAGAATTTTTTATTTCCATTACATCATTCCATGTTGCATTTAATATGGATTTTCTTTTCATAATTTGGATACCATATTTGTCCAATTTTATGGTTATTTTTCTTGTTAAATTAAACATTCCTAGTAAAATAACTATTATTCCAAATAAAATAATTAAAACGCAAACAATTTTAAATACTGTATCGTCCCTACCAAAAAAATCAGTTGAAATTGTGTTATAATAATAAATACCAATTATTAAAAAAATTATTCCAACTAAAAAAAAGATAACTGTATTTAAAATGAACCTTCCTCGTGGTAGATTACCTTTATGAGTTGATAAAACATATTCTGATGCTATTTCAACCATTTTATTCAATCCCTAAATCCTTAGTTAGTAAATATATCAACATAACTTATATTTTATGAAATTATAATAACTTAGAACTATGTTTTATACATGTTACCGCTTCGACTTATAGGAAAAATAAACACCTTCCCAATCATACTAATTATTAATTTTTAAGGAGAGGTTTATAAAAGATTAAGTGATTAACACTACTTAATTTGAGGGAGAAAAATTGGCAAAGTCCAGTTGAAAATATACTACACAGCCAAAAAATATAGTTAATTATTCGCATTTGCATAACATATTTAACTAATTTTTTATTTCCACCTAAAAGGAAGACGTCAATGATTCAAAAAAATTATGACTATGTTGCCATTGAAAAGAGATGGCAAAAACAATGGTTTGAAAATAAAATTCAGGAAGCAGTAAAGAAAAACAAAAAGAAGTTTTTCATACATTTTGCATACCCTGGAGTTTCTGGTTACCTACATGTAGGCCATATGCGTGGATTTACTTATTGTGATATTATTGCTCGCTATAAACGAATGAGTGGCTATGATGTAATATTTCCAGCAGGCTTTCATGCTTCAGGTATACCTTCAATCGGATTTGCAAAAAAAGTTGAACGGAAAGACAAAATAACAATTGAATCGCTTAAAGAATATGGCGTTTCCCAAGAATTAATTAAGAAGCTAACTGATCCAAAAGAGGTTGTAAATTATTTCAGCAAAGTATATGTGGAAGATTATTGGAAAAAATTTGGATTCTTGATAGATTATTCTCGCATTATGAGCACAATCTCTGATGGATACAAGAAGTTCATTGAGTGGCAGTTCCATAAGCTTAAAGATAAGGATCTGCTCATTCAAAAGCCGCATTTTGCGCCTTTTTGCCCTAATTGTGGACCTGTGGCAGTTGATAAATCTGAAACTGACATCTCAAAAGGAGGTTCTTCTGAAATACTCGAGTTTACAGTAATCAAATTCAAGCTGAGAGATGGAACAATCCTTCCTGCTGCAACACTGCGCCCTGAAACTATTTTTGGCGTTACAAACATGTGGGTTAATCCAAATGTAAAGTATATCAAAGCAAAAGTCAGAGATGAAAGCTGGATTTTATCTGAAGACGCTTTCGAGAAGATTTTCTATCAACTTGATGATGTTAAAAAATTAAATGAAAGCATCTCGGGAAAAGAGCTCGTAGGGAAGACATGCACCATACCTATGATAAACCGTGAGATACCTATTCTTAGTGGACCTTTTGCAGATCCAAATGTCGCTACTGGTATTGTAATGTCTGTTCCTGCCCATGCGCCATATGATTGGATAGCACTTGTAGAATCTGGTAAAGACATAGATCCTATAACAATTATTGATGTAAAGGGCTATGGTACAAACCCTGCAAAAGAAGCTTGTGAGCAATTTAATGTTAAAAGTCAAAAAGAAACAGAGAAATTAGATTTAGCTACAGAAGAAGTTTACAAAAAAGAATTTCATACTGGATATTTAAACGATAAATGCGGGCAGTATGCAGGCATTAAAGTATCTGATATTAAAGATGAAGTTAAAAATGAATTATTGTCTAGAAATGAAGCCGAAGTGATGAGAGAATTTTCCGAGGATGTTGTTTGTAGGTGTGGAAAACAGGTAATGATCAAAAAAATCCCAGATCAATGGTTCATAAAATATAGTGATGAAAAACTTACAGAGCAATCAAAAAACCATGCTGAAGATATGAACATTTATCCAGATGATTATAAAGCAGAACTTCCTGGAGTGCTCGACTGGTTTGACGATAGAGCATGCATTAGAAAAGGCTCTTGGCTGGGCACTGAATTTCCATTTAAGAAAGACTGGATTATCGAACCAATTTCTGATTCTACATTGTATCCTGCATATTATGTCATTTCAAAATACGTAAATGAAAACAAGATAAAACCAGATGAAATGACCGAAGAGTTTTTTGATTATGTTTTCCTTGGGAAAGGGGGCCCTTCAAAACCTATCTGGAAAGAAATCAAAGATGATTTTGAATATTGGTATCCAGTTGATATAAATCTTGGTGGTAAAGAGCACAAAACAGTTCACTTCCCTGTATTTTTAATGAATCATATAGCCATCATGCCAAAAGAAATGAGACCTAAAGGCATCTTTGTACACTGGTGGGTAACTCAAAAAGGAAAAGAAAAGATAAGCAAGGCTAAAGGCGGTGTAGAGCACGTTAAAGATGCTACATCGATTTATGGTGTGGATGCAATGCGTTTGTATTATACGCATGTGGGCTCGCCTTTTGTGGATGTTGAATGGGATAAAGAGGCAGTTACCAAGTATAAAACACGCATCTCAAATATATATAGAGTTGTAAGTCAGATAAAAGAAATGAAAAACAAAGAGAATAAAGACCTTGATAACTGGCT